>Ga0209164_1000184_pt1 | contig 198910 bp, 84 predicted proteins | sample MTBNYHSulfiMetaG_FD_187458 | JGI IMG/M metagenome (GOLD analysis project Ga0209164, IMG submission 187458) | Enrichment culture microbial communities from rom New York Harbor, USA that are MTBE-degrading - MTBE-NYH (New York Harbor Sulfidogenic)... | ecosystem: Environmental > Aquatic > Marine...
CGGCAATATCGCTGAAAGTGGCACCCGTCAGGTACTGCTGCAGAATTCGAGCACGCTGCACCTGGCGGTATGCTGCAGACTGAGATTGCGCCAACCGCAGGATCAATTCCCGATCTTCAGCGGACACGCGCAAAGGCATTCGTTTTGACTTGGTAGGCATCAAATATAACCCTACACCCGATGCCCTTCCGTGTCAAGTAAAATGTTCCCTTTTTAATGAAACGTTATACTAGTATTCGGGGGACACCATACTTATCTATTGACATGGACCCCTAGAGCGATTGATCATTCAGAGCATGCTTAGAATCGCCAGGCTCGTCCTGCCGCATTATCCTCATCCCGTGGCCCGGCGCGGCAACCGCAGGCAGCAGATCTTTTTTCCTGACGATGACTACCGGCCTTACATTGACTTGATGAGCCACTGGTGGGGGGAAGAACGGGGTGGACATCTGGGGGTATTGTTTGATGCCCAATCATGTTCATCTGATCGCGGTTCCGGACCAGAAGGACGCGTTGCGGCCGGCCATCGGTGAGGCTCATCGCCGGTATACCAGGAGGGTCAATTTTCGGGAAGGTTGGCGCGGCCATCTTTGGCAGGGTCGTTTTTTATGTGATGCAGGAAAGGTATCTGCTGGGCTGCATCCGCTACATAGAGATGAATCCCGTCAGGGCCGGACTTGTGAAGCATCCGCCCCAATGGTGGCGGAGCAGTAACGGTGCTCATATGGCGGGGTCCAGCGACGGTTTTTTGAAGGTGATGCCGTTATTGCAAATGGTCGGCAAGGGCTGGGAGGAGTTTTTGCTGGAGAGACCGGCGACCGATCAATCCGATGCGCTGCGCCGGCACGAACGCACGGGGCGTCCGCTGGGCGATAGTGTTTCTGTTGATGTGTTGGAGCGAAAAACGAAGCGACGGCTGAAGCCGAAAAAGCCCGGGCCGAAACCAGGATGGAAAAAATAAGTATGGTGTCCCCCGAATTCACTCTAAAATTTCTTTCCCGGTCAAAAGGACGATCGAGGCAAAACTTGGTTCCGAGATCACTTCTTTTTGAAAATGGCCCGCCATCCTGTTGGTGGGGACATGAAGGGACGGTAAATCTTGCTGACGCTTCCGGCCTGTTCCGTAATGTAGAAAGCATCCGGTTCAATAGATTTGGCGATCTGGATCACCTTGTGGAGATCCCGTCTCCGGCAGACGACGTAGAGCATGGTCACAGGCCCTGAAAGCCCCTCTCCCTGGAAGGTGGTGACCCCGAATCCCGCGTCTCGAACTCTTTCAGCCATCGATCTACCCGCACGAGGCGTGACGATGCGCAACACCATGTGCCCGAAGGCGATTCTTCTCTCCAGGAGGATACCGACCACGTTCCCTGTGGAAAACCCGAGGGCATAGAAAACGCCCAGGATCGGCTTTTCCATGATCCTGTGGATGACCGCGGAAATGACCACCAGCCACATGCTCACCTCAAGGAATCCCAGGAGGAAGGCGAGCTTCGTCCTTCCCTGGACGATGCTGATGGTCCTCATGGTTCCCATGGTCACATCCGTAATCCGCGAAAAAAAGATCAATATTCCCAGCATGAGCGTTGCGGGATCAAGTCCAATGTCCATGTCTCCGATCCTCCGGCGCGGAGCATGACACTCCTTCATGAAAAGTTCAACCCCCTTCCTTTTTTCTTCTTTTCGACCCTCATTCTACGGCAGATTGTCTCGAATGTTCCGGGCGGCGAATGGGCCCTCTCCCCCGAGAGAATGCGTCGCAATCTGTCATCCCAGCCAAGCCGGGCGAAGCCGGGCGTAAGCCGGGATCCAGGGTTTAACCGGAATGAATTGGTTCTTCAGGATTCCGGATCTCGCGATACAAGGCATCGCTCGTCCGGAATGACGGACTTGCATTGCGGCGCAACTTCCGATTGCGGGGAGAGGCTCGGAGTGAGGGGGCTTGGGCGCGTCGAGACAAATAAGGTGAAGTGGGGGAGGTGATAAGAACTCGGTTTTTTGGGGCCGGAGTATAGGGGAGTTCGCTTTCTGTGTCAGGGATAAAGTGCACCCATCATGTGGCATCCCTTCATTTTACCTGGAAATCAGGTTGATGAGGGAGGGCATTGAGAGGTGGGGAAGGTGGATCCCGGGCCATGTCTTTGTGAAAAGGATGCCACTTGCCTGAAAAAAGGTTATCCCTCTCCCCGGAACTCGTCTCCCCATTTGAATCCCGCTGTCAGCGGGATCAGGCGGGCCTGTGGAGAACCTCAAGGTCAAAGGATCGGCGTTCCGGGTAAATCACGCCTGAGGCGGGTAAAGGTCCATATAGCCACTCATCAGACGCGGGGAGGGACGGTTCTAATTGTTTCCCCCGACAACAATTCTTGTATTTTTTCCCACTGTCGCAAGGCCAGGGATCGGTCCGTCCAATCTTCATGTTGTTTGCTCCCCGGATCGCTCTTTGACCATCGGGTCAATCTGTTGGCGCGTCCTTTTTTCCTGACGCTTTTTGGCTTTCTTTTTCTTTTGTGAGCGAATCTTCTCCTCAATCGACAGCACAATGTCGGGCCGTTCTTTGTGGAAATTCTTGCAGTAGAGATGCTCGATGTACTGCCTCAAGGGCATCTTCCACGGCTCCTGACCGTGGTTGTCCATCTTGCCGAGCTTCCTGGGGTTCAGGCCCAGCTCACGAGCCATCTGGACCTGGGTATGAGACAGGTGATGGCGCTTGCGAGCATCGACCCAGACCTGCATTTGGGAATTCAAGGTTTTCTTCTTAGCCATGATCGATCCACCCGGGCGTGCAGTCGGCTATCAATGGAAAGTCTTGGAGTTTTCGTCGGCATCTTCTTCATCCTCGTTCATCGCATCCGCCATGGCCATGGCCTCGTGCACGGCACCGACGACGTCATCGTCGTCGGAGCGCAGCAAGGGACGGAGGATCTCCGATGCCTTGTGGGGCCGGATAAATGCCGCAGCCTCGATCGCAGCAAGAAGCAACTCCTTTTCCGTGTCTTCTGAAGCGACAAGCGCGGCAATGTGCGGCCACGCCGCGTCGATTTCCCAATTTCCCGCGGCGAAAAGCGCGTGGTACAAAATGTCCGGATTCTGACTTTCGAGGGATTCGAGGATCTGTTTGTCGAACCCGCGGAGGTAACGCATGCAGAAAACAGCGGTCAACTTCCAGTCTACATCATCGCTGCGGTAAGCAGCGGCGACGGCATTCTCATGCCACTTCTCCGACGCTCGCACCGACGCTTCCAGAACGGGTCGCCGCACTTGTTTTGGAGTTTCAGTATCCATGTAAAGCGTTTGGAGCGTTTTCCGGATCTTGAGGAACATGGGCTCGGTAATCGGCACGTCATCGGGGTCCTCGAAGCCATCGATATCGGCGGACTCAAGGGCAGGGCCCAGGGAGATAGCAGCCTGACGGCGGAGGGTGTTCGATTCACGAGGATTGCAGAGAATGGAGAGCAAAGCATCAGCCAGGTCATCATTGATGACCACATAATCGCCCCCGAGCTCCGCTGCAAGGAGACGGTCGGATTCGTCGGATTGATCATTTCGAAGGACGCCAAGAATTATCTTGCCGGCGTTCTTTGGCCATTGCCATGGTGGGATGTCTTTGAGACTCCGGATATTCATTTTGTCAACTCCCAAAAAGGATGTATGGACCTTGGCTCAAACATGGAAGGTTGTCAAGGGAGGAAAAGAAACAGAAAGGAGCAGGATCAGGGATAGTTCACTCTTGTTGTGAGTAGGACTCCCTAATCAAGGCCAATTTTCACTTCCCGCGCCAGCCCTTCAGCTCCCTTTCCCGTTTGAGTGCGTCAGCTTTAGCCATCGGTCCCTCAAAGGTTCAGCTACACCATGTTGACCCATGGGGTTCTCCAGATCAAAGATTTTCGCCGTTTCCGAGGTGGTACGGGTTTTCCAGGTCACTGCGAGTGCAGCCTTATCGCCCGTCTTCATAACTTTTTGTCTTGGTTAATACCAGAAAATAATCGTTTTTCTTGAGATGTAACCGTTTTTCCGTTTACCCGCCTCACAGTGCAACTATTTTTCTATAATCATTTTTCTTGACATTGTCACAAAAATAATCAAAAATTCCAAACGGTAATCGTTATTCCAGGGGAAGCGGTGAATCAAAACAATCAGCATAGACGGATAAGCAGGCCTGCCGGCTATGAGGCGCTCATCGAGCAGTACAATCTGGAAGTCATTCCGAACCGGCACAGGTCATTTGTCGTTGCCTCCGGCACCCATCGGATCCAGTCGACCCGGGGTGTGACCGAAGAGGTCTACCCGTCGAAATATTGGCCGGGGGATACAATGGCCGATCATCTCGAATTTGCACTCAAGTATGACGGGGTGAATCTCGCGATTCTTACCTGCCTGTTTCAGAAAATGGCGGAACAGGAATTCCTGGGGTATGTTCGGTCTAAGCCGACCGGCAAGTACGCCAGGCGTCTGTGGTTCCTGTACGAGTTGCTGACAGGCAAAACGCTACCACTGGATGACTTGAGGCAGGGCAACTACATCGATCTGCTCGAGCCCAAAGCATACTACACGGTCACTCCGGGTCGCCAGGTCCGCCGTCAGCGGGTCAATGATAATTTGCTGGGCGATCGCCGGTTCTGCCCAATGGTTTGGCGCACCAATACCCTTCGAGACTTTGAAATGGCCGACCTCCCCAAACGATCCCGCCAGGTGGTATCCTCCTATTCTCCGGAAGTGCTGAAGCGGGCACTCGGCTACCTCTACGCCAAAGAGACGAAATCCTCTTTCGAGATCGAACACATGAAACCCACCTCCACCCGGACCGAGCGCTTCGTGGGGTTGCTTCAACTGGCCGAGCAAGAAGACTTCTGTGAGAAAAAGCAATTGGTCGAGCTTCAGAATCGCATAACCGATCCACGGTTTCGGGATTCCGACTACCGGCGGACCCAGAATTATGTCGGCGAGACGGTCGCCTGGCAGAAAGAAAAGATACACTTCGCATGTCCGAAGCCGGAAGATCTTGCCGACCTGATGGAAGGCCTGGCGGCCGCCCACAAGCGCATGGAGTCAGGCGATGTACCCGCGGTGATTCACGCCGCCGCCGTCGCCTATGGATTTGTTTTCCTCCACCCCTTCGAGGACGGCAATGGTCGAATTCACCGATTCCTGATTCACAACATACTTGCCCGACGCGATTTTACACCAGAAGGCGTCATGTTTCCCATATCGGCATCCATGCTGAGGAACCCTTCCGACTATGACGCTTCTCTGGAAGCGTTTTCCAGGCATCTTATGGCCTTGGTGGAATACTCGCTCGACGAGGAAGGCCGCATGACCGTCCATAATGACACGGCCGTGTGGTACCGATATATCGACATGACAGCCGAGGCGGAAGCGCTCTTCCGTTTCATTGAGCAGACCATCGATAAGGAACTCGCAAGCGAATTGGCGTTCCTGGCCAACTATGACAGGACGAAGAAAACCATCCAGGAGATCGTGGACATGCCTGACCGGAAGATCGATCTTTTCATCCGCTTCTGCCTCGAAAACAATGGCCGGGTTTCAGAACGAAAACGAGCAAGCCACTTCGATTTCCTGTCGGATGATGAAATAGCCGGCATGGAACAGGCCGTGCAAATGGCCTATGGAAACAAAACCGCAGGTGATGAAGGACTGAAGGAATTCACGCCCTAGGTGGTCCCCTTCTTCACAAATTCCTAAGACCGCCCATCCGGACCGGGACCGTGCGGCACTTCCGGTACCGACAAAGCAATAAGTTATCCTCTGATGAGGCGCCTCTGTTTTGTCCGGAGACCGCATTACCTTCACCATCCACTCATCCTTTATCAATGCCCGGTCCGGCCTCTTTCACATATGTTCGAAGTATTGGAATTTGGACAAGTCAAGTTGTTGGGAAATGTAGACTTAACTTTGGGAGATCCATTAAAATGGATAATACACAATTTGAATCGCTCGATGAGATGGCGGATGCAACGGCCGCAGCTGTGGCCCAGGCGGCAGCAAGCTCCGCGTTCCACGTCTTTAAAGACAAGCCGTTTCGGAATCTGGCCGGTTTCAATCGGTTGAAGCAGACGGAGCAGGACAGAATCTTCAATGAGCTCGTGGTGGCGAACCTCGTGCTCTTCATGTTCGTGTTCGAGGCGCCGGATCTGCGGGTTGCCGATGAGGCCCGTGGCTATCTGGCCGGGGTGAAGAATAGGATTCCTCAAGCCTACGTGCAGAACCTCAAGGAACTCGGCATAGAGGCCAAGGATCTTAAGGCTTGGGAAAAGCTCATCGACATGCGCTACGAGGAATATGCCAGGGATCGGCATGACGTCCGCGCGGCCGCCATGGAGCTCGAATCAAAGGAAGGGTCCCTGAACATGGATACCCTCTCGAAGATCCAGATGCTCGTGCTCGTGCAGGCTGTTGCCATCGGCTGCCACGACCACATCTCTCGTGGACAGACCAAGGGAAAGGACGACCTGTTCAAGTTGATCCTACAGTCCCTCAGTCGGTTCTATTTCGAATTCAGGATGAAAATCGAGGGCGTGAAGATTACTCCCTTTGATAAAGCGCACCTGGCCGTGATGAGGTCGCTTGACCGCATTCGCAGAAAAGGGAAACACTGAGGCCTGTAAACGTGCTTGCTTCCACGATTTTGCTCCAAGGCTTGATCGTGGGCTGGGTGGCGCCGCAGTCCCTGGCCAGTTGAGCAGGATGAAATTGGTGGGAATGAAAGGCTGCGCACAAGTTGAGAAACGTCTCAAAGGCGCGAAGATCCTTGATGTTCTCCAATTGCCGAAGATCCCGTTCAACATAGGTTTGAATATAGGGTTATTCGGGGGACACCATACTTATCTTTTGACATGGAGCGCTAAAGTGATTGATCATTCAGGGCATGGCCAGAATCGCCAGGATCTTCGTGCCGCATTATCCTCATCACGTGACCCGGTGCTGCAACCGCCGGCAGCAGCCCTTTTTTTCCCCGACGATGACTAACGGCCTTACCTTGAGTTGATGAGCCACTGGTGCGGGAAGAACGGCGTGGACTCCTGGGGGTATTGTTTGATGCCCAAGCATGTTCATCTGATCGCGGTTCCGGACCAGAAGGACGCGTTGCGGCCGGCCATCGGTGAGTCTCATCGCCGGTATACCAGGAGGGTCAATTTTCGGGAAGGCTTGCGCGGCCATATTTGACAGGGTCGTTTTTTATGTGATGCAGGAAAGGTATCTGCTGGGCTGCATCCGCTACATAGAGATGAATCCCGTCAGGGCCGCACTTGTGAAGCATCCGGCCCAATGGTGGTGGAGCATTACCGGTGCTCGTATGGCTGGGGCCAGCGACGGTCTTGTGAAGGTGGTGCCGTTATTGCAAATGGTCGGCAAGGGCTGGGAGGCGTTTCTGCTGGAGAGACCGGCGACCGATCATTCCGATGCGCTGCGCCGGCACGAACGCACGGGGCGTCCGCTGGGCGATACGGCTTTTATTGAGGTGTTGGAGCGAAAAACGAAGCGACGGCTGAACTCGAAAAAGCCCGGGCCGAAACCAGGATGGAAAAAATAAGTATGGTGTCCCCCGAATTTCAATGGTGTCCCCCGAATTTCAATTCCCCCAGAGGAGTTTCACATCATAGGGCTCGAACTGACGGTCGACCGTCATGATGGGAATACGTTCGATCATGGCCTGACAGATGATCAGTCGATCGAAAGGGTCCTTGTGGTGATGAGGCAGTTCGGATACATGGAGTGCGTGGACGTGTTGAACAGGAAGCGGTGAAATCGCGTCTCTTGCCAGCCTTTTTGGAACGAATTCCTCCGGGGACTCCGGCAGAGCAAGTTTACCCAGTGAATACTTTATGGCAATCTCCCAGGAACTCGCCGCGGACAAATAGATTTCATTCTTACGATCCATGATTTCCCGACGCGCTCTCTCTTTCAACCTCTCGGGTTCCGCAATCCACCAGAGCCAGCAATGGGTATCCAGAAGGATCTTCATGATTCGAACGCGTCCATGATCTCATTGGGCAAAGGAGCGTCAAAGTCATCGGGAACCGTCAACAGCCCGGTGTCCAGCCCAGGGGTCCTTTGCTTCACATTTTGCTTCCACGGGACAAGGCGGGCGACGGGTTTGCCGGCTTTAGAAATGACAATCTCTTCTCCCGCCGCCACTCGTGTGAGCAACTTGGACAGATGGGTTTTCGCTTCATGAACATTCACTTGAACCATAGTTCCGATTCCTCCCTTACACACCCTCTTTTAAGGTCATTTTACAAACGTAAAATAAACTAAGTCCATGACTAAGTCAAGGCTTGGTTTGACCTATACCCTAGCAATTTATCTTGGCTTTAATATCTCGCGTGAAACTTCACTTTTCTACAGGTTTTCTCAAGGCTTTCCATCCTTGCACCAGTCGTGTCATTCCGGACCCCGATCCGGAATCCAACCCTCGTGTCTGGCTCCGCAACGCGAAAGTCCGTCTTTAGATCAAACTGGCTGCTTCGGCCGGAGGCTCAGGTGTATTCTGGATCCCCTCGGCTAACCGCAAGCCGGCACAGGCTCCTCAAGTCCGGGATGACGCCAGAGCGAAGTTTCTGCGCTCTGATTAGACTGGCCGCCCCGGCCAGAGGGGGCGCTCCTATGGTAGAACGGATACTGCAATTAAGGTGTGATCTAAATATTCATGGATTGAACAAATACGAAGCGGCTACTGGATGCCTCTCACGTACTTTGCCAAGACCATCTCGTGCTTTCCGGTGTCGGGTTTCGCCTTGTCTGTCAGGGATAAAGCCTACGCATGATGTGGTAGCCCTTTCTTTTACCCGGAAATCAGATTGAAGAGGGAGCCCATGGAGAGGTGGGGTAATTGGACCTGCGGCCATGTCTCTGTGAGTAAGATGCGATTTGCCTGAGAAAAGATTATACTTCGTCTTTGAACTCGTCTCCCCATTTGAAAAATCGGGTGGGCCTGTCCGAGCGGCTCAAGGTCAAGGGAGTGGCGCTTTGGGTAAATCACGCCCAAGGCGGCTAAGCCTCCGGATATTTGGGGCACACCGATAGCCACTGATCAGACGTGGGGAAATGAAAGGTGCAATACTCGATGCGGTATTCGAAGAGTAAACCCAATCAAAAAGGTCGTGAAAAAAAAGAAGAGGATCGTCGCCCCGGATACCATTCAGGAACCCAATAAAGGAAAAAAGAGCTTCCCCCGGTAAAAAGGGAAAAAAGCTAAATGAAGAGGAGAAAACAATATGCTGCCCCTGGAGGGAATTAAAGTAGTTGATCTGACGACATGGATATTTGCTCCTGTTTGCGCTGCCACTCTTGGAGATTGGGGGGCCGAGGTGATCAAGATTGAAGATCCTCAGACCGGAGATGTCTTCCGCTGGTTCCTTACGGTGGTTGGAATTGATGAGAGCGAGGTGCCCGTCTCCCTGTTTGGGCTGAACAACCGAAACAAGAGAGGGATGGCCATAGACCTGAAGAAACCGGAGGGCCGAGATATCGTGTATAAGATAATAGAGGATGCCGATATTTTTGTGAGCAATGTGCCTGCGGAATCACTCAAAAGGCTAGGGCTGGACTACCCTCGACTATCGGCCATTAATCCCCGTCTTATCTATGCTCATGCCTCGGGATATGGCGACAGGGGGCCTGATGTGAATAAGCCTGGATTTGATGCCACCGCCTATTGGGCGCGAAGTGGCCTGATGGCCGGCCTGGCTGTGGGAGACCAGCCCCCTGTGGCTCAGCAATATGCGGGTATTGGCGACCAGGTGAGCGGCCTTGTCCTTTTTGGCGGTGTGATGCTGGCGCTGTATAACAGGGAGAGGACGGGGAAAGGGCAGCAGGTGGATCTATCCCTTTTAGGCGTTGGAACATGGGTTACCGCCTGCCCCCTTCAATTTGTGCTATCGATGGGTGTGGAACCGCCTCGCTGGCAAAGGCATGAGATCAGAAATCCTCTGCTCTGTTACTATAAGACCAAAGACGACCAATGGATCTATATCGTCTGTCTCCCGGACGAGCCCTACTGGCCTCCCCTCTGCAGGGCCATTGGACGGGAGGATCTGGAGCATGATCCGAAGTTCAGCACCCGCGATAATCGGTTAGAAAACAACATCGAATTGATCCGTATATTGGATGAGATCCTATTGACAACGACGAGGGATGAATGGGGTAAGCTGTTCGAAAAACACGGAATTGTATGGACGCATATCCCCACGACTTTTGAAGAGGTAACAAAAGACCCTCAGGTCCTGGCCGGCGATATGATTGTGGAGGCTGAACATCCCGCTTTTGGACCCACCAAGATCTTGACCACGCCCATCCGTTTAAATAAGGAAGCACCTCAAATAAGGAGGTTTGCGCCGGAGATCGGCCAGCACAATGAAGAGGTGCTTCTGGAGAAGGGTTATACATGGGAGGATATTGCAAAACTAAAAGATAAAGGCGTCATTCCTTAACTATTTAGAAGCCGGTCGGCCAACTGGCCAGTAGCCGTTGGCTCATGGATCCATGCTTCATACAGGCATACTCGAGGGTCTTGCAGAGAAACTTACGTGTCTCTGTTGGGTCTATGATGTCGTCAATGAAGTGTTTCTCTGCGGCTTTGTAAGGCGCACTGTGATAAGCCCATCGTTTTAAGAGCTCCTTGCGATCTCCATCCGGATCTTTCGATTTAGCCAGTTTCCGTCCATAGACAACATTAACACCCACCTCATCTCCCGTGAAGCTGATCTGAGCAATAGGCCATGCCACCACAAAGTCGGCTCCCATATGAGGCCCGCACATATTAAAGTATGAAGCGCCGATACTCTTCCGGACAATAATGGATATCTTGGGCACGGTTGACTGGATGAGGGCCTGGAGCCAGACCATAATCTTTGTGGGCATTCTATTTTTCTCCGCATAACTACCTATGAGGAAGCCAGGTGTATCATGAAGGAATACCATGGGGATATTATAGGAATCACAAAGGCAGATAAAATCAATGGCCTTGTCGCATTCCTGAGGACCGGCCGCACCGGCATTGAACATGGGTTGGTTGGCCAGAAAACCCACAACCCGACCGTTTAATCTGGCCAGCGCGGTAATGAGGGCCTTACCGAAATACTCCTTTATCTCAAAAAAGATTCCATCATCCACCAGCACCTTGATCAGTCGCTTCATATCGTAGGCCCTGTTCATTTTGGTTGAAACGATATCAACCACCTGGGCAACTTTACGGTAAGGGTCGTCTTGCGTGGCCTTGAACGGAGGCTCCTCAGAAGCATTGGAAGGCATGTAGCTAAAGAACTCCTTCATGATCTCCAGACATTGCTCGTCATCATCGGCAAATCTATCCGATTGGCCGGTGAATTCTGCATGAATTTTCCATCCTCCCAGATCCTCCGGTGAGATATACTCTGAGGTGGCGATCTCAAGCATCCTCGGGCTTCCGACGGCCATACATGTGCCTTTGACCTGGACCACAAAATCGGATGAAACAGCATCCCAGGTGGGTAAGCCATAACTATCTCCCATGATGCTTGAAATCTGCGGAATCCTCCTGTTATTTTTAAGAAGTGGCATGGGGAAGCAGGCCTGGCTAAAATTATCGGAACCCATGCCGTCAGGCATACGCAACCCGCCCCCCTCACCCAGTCGGAAGAGAGGGAAACCGCGCTTTAAGGCATAGTCATGCATTGCCTCGTTTTTCCGCATAAAGACCATCCCTTCAGCCGCTGCCAGAACGGTCTTGTCTGCCGCAAAAACAACGGATGGTCGGCCGTCCACATGGCCCAAGCCGGCCACAAGGCCGTCACAAGCGCTTTTCTCTTCCATTTCCGGGTATTCGGAACGATTTAAAACACCCATCTCCATAAAGCTGCCCTTATCAACGAACCGATCGATCCTCTCCCGCGCCGTATACCTACCAAGACTATGCTGTCGATCTATCATGTCCTTGCCGCCCATGCTTGTTGCCTTTTCCTTGCGATCCCTCAAATCTTTTATAAATTCCTTCATCTGAAAGTTCCTCCTATGGTTTTCACCAGGACAAGATTATAGGACGAGAATGCCTTGCATTAACAGAATGTAAGTGCATTGTATTTAACATGGTTGTTCGGGGGACACCATACTTATCTATGGACATGGACCGGTAAAGTGATTGATCATTCAGGGCATGGGCAGAATCGCAGGATCGTCGTGCCGCATTATCCTCATCACGTGGCCCGGCACGGCAACCGCAGGCAGCAGCCCTTTTTTCCCCGACGATGACTACCGACCTTGCATTGAGTTGATGAGCCACCGGTGCGGGAAGAACGACGTGGACATCCGGGGGTATTGTTTGATGCCCAATCGTGTTCATTTGATCGCGGTTCCGGACCAGAAGGACGCGTTGCGGCCGGCCATCGGTGAGGCTCATCGCCGGTATGCCGGGAGGGTCAATTTTCGGGGAAGGTTGGCGCGGCCATCTTTGGCAGGGTCGTTTTTTATGTGATGCAGGAAAGGTATCTGCTGGCTTGCATCCGCCACATAGAGATGAATTCCGTCAGGGTTGGACTTGTGAAGCATCCGGCCCAATGGTGGTGGAGCAGTACCGGTGCTCATATGGCGGGGTCCAGCGACGGTTTTGTTAAGGTGATGCCGTTATTGCAAATGGTCGGCAAGGGCTGGGAGGCGTTTCTGCTGGAGAGACCGGCGACCGATCATTCCGATGCGCTGCGCCGGCACGAATGCACGGGGCGTCCGCTGGGCGATACGGCTTTATTGAGGTGTTGAAGCGAAAAACGAAGCGACGGCTGAAGCCGAAAAAACCCGGGTCGAAACGAGGATGGAAAAAATAAGTATGGTGTCCCCCGAATTAAAGTATAGATCAAGTTTTGTCAGTATCGTAAGAAGTGGGATTCTATCATTTTTCTCGATTCCCGCCTGCGCGGGAATGACAATATTTGATTTAATATCAATTACATATAAAACAGGTCATACCCGCGAAGGCGGGTATCCGTGCGCTATAATGACTTTTTACGAGTTCATCAAGTTTTGAATTTTAAGGAAAATGCCGTTAGGGGAGTTAAGGTTCTTTAAAAACAAACCTTTTTTTTGGTTGTCTATTGGCTGAAATAGGGGTATGTTTTAACCATGCTTGAACGAACTGCGGAAAAATATTTCAATGACTGGCACCGGAAGGAACGCCGAAAACCGCTGGTGCTGCGAGGCGCCCGTCAGGTCGGAAAATCCACTCTGGTGCGCCGTTTTGCGGAAAAAAACGGTCTCATTTTAAATGAAGTCAACCTGGAACAGCATCTTTATCTGGACAATCTTTTTAAAACCCTCGATATCGATACGATTATAAGAGAATTGGATGCTCTGATTGGGAAAAACATACAAGCCCCGAACGCTGTTTTATTTCTGGATGAAATCCAGGCGACTCCTCACGCCATCCAGGCGCTTCGGTATTTTTATGAGAAAAAACCAGAAATTCCCGTCATTTCGGCCGGCTCTTTGCTTGAATTTGCATTGGCGGACCACCACTTCTCAATGCCTGTTGGTCGCATCGAGTACTATCATTTGGGGCCGATGACGTTCGGGGAGTTTTTAAACGCTGTTGAGCCCGGGCTAAACCGGTATCTTTCGGAATTTGGAGCCAATGAAAGCATACCTGAGACAGCGCATCAGAAATTGATCAAACGTCAGCGGGAATTTTTATTCGTGGGCGGGATGCCGGAGGCCGTTTATGCCTTTGCCGAAGAAAACGCTTTGAAGGAAGTCACGGCCGTTCATCGCTCCATTGCCGAGACGTATCAGGATGATTTCTCCAAATACACCAAACAAAAAGATCTGGTGCTGATGCAAAAAGTGTTTCGACAGATCCCGAGGATTATCGGGCAGAAGGTAAAATACAGCAATATATCAAAAGAAGACAAATCCAGAAATGTGAGGGCCGCAATCGACCTGCTGGTCAAGGCGCGTGTCTGCCATCAGGTGTTTCACAGCCATTGCTCCGGAGTGCCGCTGACTGCCGATATCAATGAAAATGTCTATAAAATGCTGTTTATGGATGTGGGCATGGCCGCCTATCTAACCGGGCTCGATTGGATTGCCTTGCAGGCATTGGACAAAAATGCGCTGGTTAATGAAGGCAGACTGGCGGAACAGTTTGTCGGCCAGCATCTGTTAAATCCGTTCGAGCCGCCGCGCTTAACCTATTGGCTGCGGGAAGCAAAAACAGCCAATGCGGAAGTTGACTATGTAACTGCAAACGCCAACCAGGTAATCCCCATTGAAGTCAAAGCCGGCAAAAGCGGTGCGCTTAAATCCCTACAACAATTTGTATTAAGCAAAAATGCGACGCTTTGTGTTCGTTTTGATCTGAACCCTCCTGATATTCAGCATATCACCCATGCGGCGCGGGTTGACACCGGCAGCATCCCCGTATCTTACACGCTGCTGTCGCTCCCCCTGTATATGGCGGCAGAACTGCCGCGGATATTAGACGAGATCCGCCTGGGTAAAATAGAAATCATTCCCCGAAAAGACGCCGGGGGCGCAAAGAAAACCTAGCATTTCAAAAGACAAAATCGGATAAGTTTAAAGGAACACCTCGAAAATAAAAAATTACGCCATTCAGGCGCGCAGGGATTTTATCAAAGCCGTCAGCGAACGGGCTAATTTTTACGGAATCTTTGGCGGCAACCAAATTGAACCCATTGAATTCAAGGGGGATGTGGCAATCATCGGGGGCGGGCCCTTTCGAAAAAAGAAGATGAACTGAGGGAAAAGCTTGTCAGCCGCATCAAAAAAGATGGATTTGAAATGATTATGCGGGCCGCTGCCTGATGAGATTATAAGTCGCTTTTTTAGCGGGGGAGTACAGGGGAAGCAGGCTTGGGTGTCAAGGAAAATGTGACCACAGGATATTGGGGTCAGCACGGGGAGCTTAAGAATTGAGTTCTCAGTTCAGGGCGAGCCATGATATGGGCCGGGACTGACGCGGTACTATGATGCTGGTAGGGCTGGAAATGCTGGAGATTTAAGTAAAGGAAAACCCATGGATCCCGATCCTTTTTTCAGTCTATTCGGGGGACACCATACTTATCTATGGACATGGACCGCTAGAGCGATTGATCATTCAGGGCATGTTTAGAATCGCCAGGCTCGTCGTGCCGCATTGTCCTCATCACATGGCCCGGCGCGGCAACCGCCGGCAGCAGACCTTTTTCCCCGACGATGACTACCGGCCTTACATTGAGTTGATGATCAACTGGTGAGGGAAGAACGGCGTGGACATCCGGGGGTATTGTTTGATGCCCAATCATGTTCATCCGATCGCGGTTCCGGAACAGAAGGACGCGTTGCGGCCGGCCATCGGTGAGGCTCATCGCCGGTATACCGGGAGGGTCAATTTTCGGGAAGGTTTGCGCGGCCATCTTTGGCAGGGTCGTTTTTTATGTGATGCAGGAAAGGTATCTGCCGGGTTGCATCCGCTACATAGAGATGAATCCCGTCTGGGCCGGACTTGTGAAGCATCCGGCCCAATGGTGGTGGAGCAGTACCGGTGCTCATATGGCGGGGTCCAGCGACGGTTTTGTGAAGGTGATGCCGTTATTGCAAATGGTCGGCAAGGGCTGGGAGGCGTTTCTGCTGGAGAGACCGGCGACCGATCATTCCGATGCGCTGCGCCGGCACGAATGCACGGGGCGTCCGCTGGGCGATACGGCTTTTATTGAGGCGTTGGAACGAAAAACGAAGCGACGGCTGAACTCGAAAAAGCCCGGGCCGAAACCAGCATGGAAAAAATAAGTATGGTGTCCCCCAATTCCGAATTCACCAGGTGTTAAGGGTGTTCGCTGCGAATTACCGGATCAATCCGGGATTACAGAAGAGTATCGGTGATATTATGAAATTTCTGGACATAAACGACGAGGAGCTGCTCAACTATCTAAACACATTGGAAATAAGAGGCCTTGTTTCTCGATTTGCCAATAAGAAAGGAGAAATTGAATTGGCTAAAGCTACATGGGCCGGTATCAGGGAAGCGAATCCGTTGGATCACTATAAGCAGATACCGTCGCGGGTGTCCCTTGAGGATAGGTTTTAGGTTGCTTTGGGACACGGTGTTGAAGTAAAGGGAGAAAAGAGGAGGAAGGGGGATGCGGGTCTGAGGAGAGAAAAGATGTGAGCTGACGAGCGTTGGAGGCAGACCTGCTACCCTTTTAAACGTAAAATCCAAGAAGAGCAAGAAAGGAGAGAAAAGCCGTGGAGCAAGCACAACGTTATTCCCAGATCCACGGGGCGCAATGCTGGCCGGCGGTGGACAAGGTCTCGCCTTGTGAGGAGGCGTGTCCGATTCATACCGACGTGCCCAGCTATGTGATGGCCATTGCACAGGGAAAGTTCAGGGAGGCTTTGGACGTGATTCGGGAAGTCAACCCTTTCCCTTCGGTTTGCGGCCGTGTTTGCCATCACCCGTGCGAGGAGGTCTGCAACCGGGGCCGTGTTGACAGGCCCATCGCCATCCAGTGGTTGAAAAGAAAGGTGGCGGATATGGGGCTTGAGGACACACCCACCCCGGTGGAAAGGAGGAGACAGGAACGAGTGGCGATTGTCGGCTCGGGGCCTGCGGGGCTGACAGCCGCCTACGACCTGGTGCGGACGGGCTATGGAGTAACGGTTTATGAATCACTCCCCGTCCCTGGCGGTATGCTCACTGTGGGCATTCCGGAGTTTATCCTTCCACGGAATGTTGCCTTGTCTGAAATTGACTACATTCGAAAACTTGGCGTGAATATCCGTAGCAAGATGACCCTCGGTCAGGATTTCACTCTGGACGATCTTTGGTCCACCGGCTACAAGGCTATTCTCCTAGCCCTAGGGTGTCAGAAGGGTGTCGCGCTTAGCATCCCGGGAGCCAATCTGGAAGGTGTCCAGTTGGCGCTCCCCTTGTTACGGAAGGTCAGACTCGGTGAACCTGTTTCTCTCGAGGGTCGCGTGGTCATCGTCGGTGGCGGAAATGTGGCGATGGACGCTGCGCGGACTGCTCTGAGGCTGGGTGCCGGCGAAGTGCATCTCGCCTGTTTGGAAGCCCTTAAGGATATACCGGCTTTTCCGTGGGAAGTTGAGGCGACTACCAGAGAAAAGGTTCGGTTCCATAATTCGCTCGCTCCGCAAGAATTCAAGTCCAAAGACGGGCGCAGAATTTCGGGGATCGATTTCAAGCGGGTTGCCTCCACACTGGTGGACGATAAGGGGCGCATTTCGTGGACGCTTCAGCAGGGGCCGGGTTCAGACTTCTCCATGGAGGCAGACGAAGTGATCATTGCAATTGGACAGTCTCCCGAGATACCGCAGGGAGACGGGCTCAAATTGACCGAGCAGGCGCTGGTGGCCGTTGATCCCGATAAGCTGGCGACTAGTATACCCGGTGTCTTTGCTGCGGGTGACATTGTTCAGGGTGCGGGCACCGTGATCGAGGCGATAGCTGAAGGGCACCGAGCCGCAGCCGTTATTGACAGCTACTTGAGCGGTACTGAAGCACCAGCGAAAAATGCTCGTAGGGAAGTGGTGGAGTTGGACCCTAAACTGGCCCCTAGATTCTTCCAGAAGAGGGAAAGGTGGAGCATGCCCGCTCTCCCCACCCAGGATGCGGTGAGGTGTTTCGATGAAGTCTATCTGGGATATACGGACTGGGCGGCAGTCCAGGAGGCCAGGCGATGTCTCAACTGTAGGAGTTGCGTAAACTGTGTATTCGAGCGAGGTCAGTTATGCTTGGAAACGGCAAGAAGACTGATCTCGAGAAGAAGGGAGGTGTAGCCTAATGTGTTGGATGTGTGAAGCTTATGGAGACGGGGGACGATGGTATCTTAACCCGAAAAATTTTGCTCGCCAGCTATACAAAATCAAGAGGCCCGGTCAGAAGTCGGCGGCTTACGGGACCGACCCTGAGACACAGGCGGGCATGGAACTGAGAAAACTGGTGGAAAACAAATGGAACGATCCGGAGAATTTTCAGAAGAACCTCGATGAATACCTCAACCGCCCGAAAGAGGGCGGCTGTCAGGTTCTACCTCTGAAGGAGGCCAAGGAAGTGGCAAAGATGGCGTATCCGATCGCATCCATGATGTGCATTTGCCGCAAGACCCTGAGGGCGGATGAGGAAACGAATGAACACGAATACACTTGCACCGGTCTGGGGGTGGGCATGTTCAAGTGGGAACGCTGGCCGGAGAGGTACCGCGGTGGTGTGAACTTCATGAGTCCCGAGGAGGCTGAGGAATGGCTGACCAAGATGGACAAAATGGGCTTCGTCCATATGATCATGACCTTCGGCGGCTCTTACGTCGGGGGCATATGCAACTGTGACTACCCGGACTGCCAGCCTATCCGACATCGTATTGACTACGGCATACGTGATGCTCTGATTAAGGGTCATCATATAGCCAAGGTGGACTATGACAAGTGCGTGGGGTGTGGGATTTGCGTCCAGAGATGCCAATTTGGAGCCATCAAGTTTGAAGTAACCTTGGAGAAGACAAATATCGATGCTATGAAATGCTTTGGATGTGGTCTGTGTGAAACCGCCTGCCCGGCACAGGCCATATCCCTTGTCGAAAGAGAAAGCATTCCAGGATTACGGGAGGAGTGGTGATGCAAAAAGCACGTAAGTACCCTGTGATTACTATCGATTACGATAAATGTACGACCCCATTTTACTGCAAGTTATGCCTTCGAGCCTGCCCGCAGGCTTGTTTCGAAGTATACCCGGTCAAGGTGGAGAAATTCAAGGAAACCGACAAAAAAGAATTGGGAAGTTATAGCCTTGTACCTTTTTATCTAGATAAGTGTACAGTTTGCAACGACTGTGTCAATATTTGTCCTGTCAATGCCATAACGATTACCATTTGAGACCGGGGGATGCCTGCTTTGATAGCGTCAATCCCCAATACCAGTCATTATTGTACTGTGGAGGTATGAGATGCCTAATGGACAAGCCTATTCCTTTGAGTTGAATCCAGAGTTATTGGATATGCTTCACAAAGAATTCAACGTGGAGGGTATCGTCTCTCGCTTCTCTGATGCCATAAAGGGAAAGAGCCTGGAAGAGACAAAGAAAATTGGTGAAGAAATCTTCGCTGAATATGGAACAGAATGGATTCGGCGGACGCTTCAGCTGGGCGAGGAGTATTCCGATCGGACCTACGAAATCATCCAACAGGCCGTTGACAAGACCGGAGGGTACTATCGGTTCGCGTTGGTCCCACAGCGTTTCTTGGAGATCGCATACCTGGCTATCCAGGAATTCTCTGCACTGCCCGTCGTAGAGAACAACGCCGGGAAGTTGGTCTACAAAATTGCCGACTGCCTCATGTACAAGAAGCTGAAAGAAACCTGCGCCGACGAGGTGGTCAAACTTCTGCCCTGCAAAGAAGCCTGTCTTAGGGCATGCAGGGTCCTGCACCAGGATCTGGATCTGGACGCCCTGGTTGGCATGCAAGCGGACATGATCAAGGACGGTTACTGTGAGTTCTATGCCAAGAGAGCTTAATTGGATCCGGTGTTTCGCATAGATCTGCACATCCACACCAGTTATGGTTCGCCCTGCGGATACATGACTCCATTTGAAGCCATCCGCAGGGCAAGAGAGTTGGGTTTGAACGGAATCTGCCTCACGGAGCACGATTACGTCTGGGATCAGGACACCGTTCACAGACTGGCCGATGAGAACCAATTCCTCGTGATCGGCGGGGCCGAAGTCGGAACCGATTGCGGACACATTCTGGTCTTCGGGCTGCACGGGTCTGTGCGAAATGTGGTCAAAGCAAAGGACTTGAGGTCTCGTGTCAGTGAAGTGGATGGAGTGATGATTGCCGCCCATCCGCTCCGAGAAGAATACAGCCTGTTTCGACCCATGCCCACAATAGAGGAGGTGGCTTGTCTGCCCGTTCTTCAGGTGGTGGATGCTGTTGAGGTCTACAACGGGCATTCCGCGGCCCCGGAAAGAGAGTTTACCCGTCAGGTGGCTACACACCTAAATCTGCCCCATACGGGCGGAAGTGATGCGCATTCTGTCCTGGGAGTTGGAAATTGCTATACGGTTTTTGAAAAAGAGATTACCTGTGAAAGGGAACTCATCGAAGAAATCAAGCAAGGGAGGTGCTGGGCCGCGCTTTGGGATGACGCTCGGAGCAAAAAATGAGACTGAAGGATAAAGTGGCCCTCATCACGGGAGCAGGTAAGGGAATCGGCAAGGCAATCGCCACAAAATTTGCCCAGGAAGGCTGTGCTGTGGCAGTCAATGACATCAAAGTGTCCTATGCGAATAATGTGGCCGAGGGAATTGACATAAGGCAAGAAAAAGCCATCGCTCTACCCGGAGACGTTTCTCGTCGTTCTGACGTAGCCGAGATGCTGAGAAAGACGGTTCAAAAATTCGGCCGAATCGACATCGTGGTCAACAGCGCAGGAATTCGAGCCAATGCTCCCTTTCATCGGCTGACCGAGGAAGACTGGGAGAGTACCCTGTCTACAAACCTCAAGGGCAGCTTCAATTGTGCTCAAGCCGCAGAAAGACATATGGTCGAGCGGAATTCCGGCCAGATTATCTTCCTTGCATCGCCAGTGCCGCCTGGGCTAGTTGGCAAGGGGCAAGCTCATTACTGCGCTGCCAATGCCGGGATTGAAGGTCTGACCAAAGCCCTGGCCGCAGAATTGGGGCCTTTCCATATTCGAGTCAATTGCATTGTTCCAGAGTTCATTGACACGGACATGACCCGGGAAACTGCTCAAAGCGCAGGCATGTATATGGATGACTTCAAGAAACTGGTTGTGGCGCAGATCCCTTTGCGCCGGATGGGGGACCCCATGGAAGTCGCAAACCTGGCTGCATTTTTAGCATCAGAGGAATCCAGTTTTATTACGGGGCAGGTGATCCGAATCACCGGAGGCCTGTAAACTCATGCACGATATTATCGACACCGAGGATTTTGATGCTTCGGAAGAAAGACATTGGCCCGATGGATATAAGCGTCTGCTTCGCGAAGGGATCAAAGATAGGGTGAAGGCGATTCTCACATCGGACAGGTGTTTCCAGGGGCTGTATGAACGATATTATGAAACTTCTTTTTCCAACTATGAGGAGTTCATCCAGCGCCTGGCCGAGATGACGGCCATCGGTGCGGAAAATGGCTCCGACGAAATGTTTGAAGAATTCCACGCTGCAGTTGCCGCGGATAACCCACTACCTCTCAAAAGGCACTATTTAAACTCCCTGTTGCCGGGGAGTTTCAGCACGGAATTGGGAGCGAATGTGAAAGCGGCCATTGTTCAGGAGTATGCTCAAGAGCACGCTTACTACCACGCTTTCGAACATTATGCAGACGTATACAGGCAATTCGATGCATTTCTCGATGAGGTGGCGGAGCTCGTTGTGATCGGCGCGCGTAGGGGCAGCGAAAATCTGCTCCAGGCCATATTCCATTCACTGTATTACGGACTGCCGCTCCCCCCAGCAAGGAGGCGACCGAAAAGGTTGAAGCACCGATAATGACGATGGAATCTGTGACCGAACCTTGCCGACGTAAGACTTCATGAAATCGTCAGACGATGCATCGAAGATTCTGGACGCGCTGCGGAATGTGAAAACCGCGGCGATTTAGGAAAGAAGCTATTAGGCGCTTATCCGCGGTTTCTCCCTGGCTACGATCAGTTTCTGGATCTCGCGCGTCCCGTCCGGGATCGTCAGGGTCCTCGCATCCCTGAAGTAGCGCTCCGCATGGAACTCACTGGAAAGGCCATAGGCTCCCCGGGTCTGTAACCCCGTGGACGCGGCCTTGACAGCACTCTCACAGCCCTAATATTTGGCTGTCCAGTCCGGGTTCCCCATCTCTTTAATCCTGTGCCATAGCGCTGAGATAAGTTGGCACAGAGGGTCACAGCTATGGAACCAAATTCTGGGGGTATATTGGTCATGCAAGCCAGCGTTTCCTGCGCCTATAGTGTTTGACTTCTCTGTAGCTCTTCCTTTTCCCTATCTCGCTCAGCCCTAAATAAAACTCTTTAATATCTTCGTTATCACGCAGTCTTTCAACCGGCCCATCGAGGACAACGCGGCCATTCTCCATAACATATCCATAAGTGGCGATAGAAAGAGCGGCCATCGCATTTTGTTCAACTAAAAGTACCGATGTCCTCTCCTCGGTATTGAACCGTCGGACGATTTGAAAGATCTCGTTGACAAGCAGTGGACTCAATCCAAGCGAAGGCTCATCGAGCAACATCACTTTCGGATGGGACATCAACGCCCGTCCGATGATGACCATCTGCTGCTCACCACCGGACAGGTAGCCGCTAATATTGTGGCGGAGCTGACGAAGTCTGGGGAAATAGCTGTAAATTCTTTCTAAGTCCTCTTTTAGCCCGCTTCCTCCACTTTTACCGTAGTAACCTCCAACCCTGAGATTCTCCTCGACCATAAAATGCTGAAACGTTCTTCGCCCTTCCATAACCTGGATGATGCCCAGTTTTACAATGTCTTCGGGGTCCATTTTATCCAGTCTATGACCGTCAAATTCGATATTCCCTTCGGTTATGTTGCCTTCTTCAGTTTTTAACAAGCCTGATATGGCTTTGAGTGTTGTGGTTTTCCCTGCGCCATTGGCACCGAGCAGGGCGACGAGAGCGTTTTCCCCTATGGAGAGCGAAACACCTTTCAAGACAAGGATGACGTTCTGATAGATCACCTCGATATTATTGAGTAATAACATCCTATTTTACAGCCTCTCGTGGCACTATTTATAAGTCTCTGGGCGAAGGTCCGGAGTCTCTCTCCAGGACCCGAATGGAACGAGCATGCCTTTTTCAGCCCGATAGAGGAGAATCTTATTCGGAGTTCTTCTGTTTTCGGTGAAGGTATAGTAAGTCAACCCACCCAGAGGCGCGAAATCTTTCATCTTAACCATCTGGTCTTTGACCGCCGCCCCGTTCAGTCTCTCCCAGCCCACCTCGTCAACAGCCCGCGAGATGGCCTCGGCCGCTGCGAGGACATAACACCACATGGCAGTATAGCCAGCCGATTTATGTTTCTCTTTTCTGCCGTTCTTATTGAAATACTCCATCATTTTGGCGACGGAGGCATTTCGGGTATCAAACATATTGGCGTAGGAAAAGACGGCTATAGCCCCCTCGAGAGCCTGGGGATTAATACGCAAAGTCCCCTGATCGAAACCCGGGCCGGCTGCGAGACGAATGTTCAACCCCAGTTCTTTTATTCCTTTGCCTATAATGACCACACCGGATGTGGTGGTGTTATTGTAAATCCAGTCGGCGCCTCTGTCCCTGATCCTGATGAGCTGTGTGGTCACATCGACATCGCGTATTCCGTAAAGCTCTTCAGCAACGACCTCGACCCCTTTTTTCTTTGCATATTCATAACACTCCTTTGTCAGGATCGCTCGGCCAAAAGTGGTGTCCCATGTCAAGAAAGCGAGCTTCGGAGGTCGGGGCTTATCCCAAGTTTCCACGACCCAGTCGATGAAGGCTCCAAAATAATCGGTATAGAGAGGGATAGTGCCAAAACTGTAGGCCTTGGGATATATTGCAGAAAGAGCGGAAACAGTCATGACAGGGATCTGATCCTCTGCAAAGCGCGCCCTGAGGGCCTCAGACTCTCCCGAAACACCCATGGACAGGAAGAGCGGCCTCGGCTTCATTTCTCTCAGTTCGTTATAATGGGCGACAGCTTGATCCACTTTGTTTCCCGAGTCCTTTGGGATTCCCTTGACCGTGACCCCCTTAATACCCCCCTTTTCCTGATTTACATATTCAACGGCATCCAGGATGCCGAAATACATTGGCCCATGGATCGGGGCGTAGGGCCCACTCAAATCGGTAATCAAAGCCATATTAATAACTTCAGGCTTTTTTCCTTTTCCCCCAGAAGTCCCTTGACCCATTGAAGATACGGGAAATCCTATGAGACCAACCAGTAACATTCCTGCGGACACCAAGTACATCTTCCTTAAAATGCTCATTTTCATCCCTCTCCTTTCTCTCTGTTTTCTAATGCTCGCGCTCAAAATGAAAAGGGCCACAGCCGCCATGCTGCCTTGATCCGCTCCCAGCGGTGAGCCAACCCCCGGGGCTCGAAAATGAGAAACAACATCACCGCCAGTCCAAAAACGGTGGGAGCCAGAGAAGCAGTGGCTGCTCCGGCAAAAGTCGGCACCGCTTCTCCCAGCCACGGACCCATTATTTTCACCAGGATATCGAGGAGACGAATGAAGATCACCCCCATGATCGCCCCTGGAACACTCCCCATCCCACCGACAACAAGCATTCCCAAAAACCAGATCGAGTCCATCAGGGTAAAATGATCAACCGACACGCTTCTCATCCAGTGCGCCCAGATCGATCCTGCAATTCCCGCATAAAAGGCGGAGATGAAAAAGGCGAGCAGCTTGTATCTGAAGATGTCTATCCCCATGACCTTTGCGGCCAAATCATTATCCCTTATGGCAATAAATGCCCGGCCGACCCGGGTGCGCATCAGGTTTTTGATCAGGTAAATGGAAAGAACGGTAACGGATGCGATGATATAAAACATGCTCTTCTGGTCATTGAAATCAATACCCCAGAGCGTCGGGTAAGGGACAACCATAGTTCTCGTACCCCCTGTGACTTCCGGGGCTACATTTACAATAAGCCAGGGAATGAGGAACTGAGCGGCCAAGGTAGCCATTGCCAGATAGAAACCCTTGATCCTCAATGAAGGCATGCCAAAAACAAGCCCCACGAGCCCAGTAACAATACCGGACAAAGGAAGGGCCAGCCAGAAGGGGAAGCGCAAGTAAACGGTGATCATAAAGGAGGCATAGGAACCCACAGACATAAAGGCGGCCTGACCAAGAGAAATTTGGCCCGTGTAACCAATAAGAACCTGAAGGCCGAGCACCGAAATGATAGCGATCCCCATGCCATTGAAGTGGGCAATCCAGGCGCTGCTCATATAGAACGGGGCGACAAATAAAAGAAGGAGGCTGAAAATCATTATGCCCCAGTGTAGCTTAGTGCGTACGATAGCGATGTCTTTCTTGTAAGTTTCGTCGAATACACCACACGGGCGGTACATCTCAGACCCTCTCTATTCTCTTCAGGCCAAATATTCCCTCGGGTCTTATTAGCAAAACGATGAGCAGAATAACATAAGGGGTTATCTCGGCTATCTTAGAACTGATAAGGCCGCCGGCGAGGTTCTCAAGCATCCCTACCACCAAACCTCCTATGATTGCCCCGGTAATGGATTCCAGTCCACCGAAGAGCACAACGGGGAAAATCTTGAGAGCCACAAGCGGCGTCGTGCCCACTCCAATCCCCACCCTGGCCCCCAAGAGAATCCCTCCAATCGTGGCGACGAGAGAGGCTATTGCCCAGCTGAGGCTAAAGACAAACTTTACCCTTATCCCGGTTGCCCGGGCCAGTTGATGGTCCTCAGCAGTGCCTCTCATGGCTAGGCCGATTTTGCCGTACTGGAGAAAAATCCCGAGAAAAATGAAAACCATAAAGGCAAGGGCAAAGGCCCAGAGGAGCTCATCCGATAGGACAAGGTTAGCGATCCTTACGGGACTTCCCGGGAGAAGTTTACCGGGATAGGAGACATTGTAAGGGCTCCATATAAAAGATATCACGCCCCGTAGAAAGAAAGACAAGCCCAGCGTAGCCATAATGGCCGAGATGAGTGGTTGCCCGATGAGAGGGCGAATCACCAGCCTGTCTATAAGAAATCCCAGGATTAGGGCGGCAAATGCAGCGATGAGCAAAGCGACCCATACGGGCCATTGAACCACCGACATAAAAGTCCAGCACACAAAAGCTCCGAAGAGCAGCATATCGCCAACGGCAAAATTAAAGACACCCGTGGCCCGATAGAGGCAGATCACCCCCAGTGCGATGAGCGCGTAAACTCCGCCAACCAGGAGACCATTAATAGCAAACTGGAAAAAGGATGACATTGTCTTCTTTCATTATAGTGAAAATGGGTTATCGCCCCCCTGAATCTCTCGCTTGCACCATTGAGCGCTCAAGGGGGCACGAATTTTAGATTGCGACGGTATGTTTTCAGCCATGAATCTCATTGATCCTAATAGGATTCTTTATCGTCCCCGTTCTGCCGTCCCGATATGTCACCTGAGTTTCAAGCAAGATTTCTTCCTCATTGCCATAAAGGGCCTCAATCATATCTCCGTACCGCTCTTCAAGGAAAGTGCGTCGAAGTTTTCTACTTCTTGTCAGCTCGGCCTCATCCGGATCGAACTCTTTGGGCATATTGATAAATCTTTTGATCCGCGCATGGTCCGGCAAGGTTAAATTCACCTTTGCTATTTCCCTTCTTATAAGATCGACCACCTGATTTTTTTGCGAGAGGTCCGCATATGTCGTGTAAGAGATATGTCTGGCTTCCGCCCAATTGCCTGCATTCTCGAGATCTATATTGATCAAGGCCCCGACGAATGCCCTGTCCTCACCTCCTACCACCAAGACCTCCTTAATGTAAGGACTGAAACGAAGCCTCACCTCCCCGTATTGGGGGGAAAATTTTTTCCCATCGGCCAGGGAACGCAGGTCTTTCATCCGATCCATAACGATCAAATGTCCGGATGCGTCGATATAGCCGAAATCACCTGTATGATACCAGCCGTCTCTAATAGTTTCCTCCAGGGCTTTATGATCCTTGTAATAATCAACCAATCTCCATTCGGCTTTTACAAGGATTTCTCCTTGCTCGCTCAACCTGATTTCTGCCCCCGGCATGGAAGTCCCGCAGGTTTCCGGTCGGATTAACTCATCCTGCTGGGCCGTTAAAAGTCCCATTTCTGAGGACCCATAGAGTTGTTTAATCTTGATCCCAATGGCAAAAAAGAAGCGAATGATTTCAGGGCTGATGGCCGTTCCCCCCGTAAAGGCTATCCTCGTCCTGGTCAGGCCAATACGGTCGCGCAGTGGATAAAACATCAAAATATTGGAAATAAGATATAGGAGGCGCCAGAGTACATTTGGCTTCCGACCATCGAGAGAGAGGTCAGCGACTTTGTACCCGACAGGAAGGAGGAGATTGTAGAAAAAACGATTCATGGGGGACGCCTCAGAAATCCTTGCCTGAATCATTCGGTTGACGGCCTCCCACTGCCGGGGACCGAACGCTAATCCACTGGGTCCGATTTCCCTTAAGTCCTCCTGGACCGTCTCAGGTTTTTCAGGAAAATTGACGACCATGGCCAAACACAGGGGAGCGGAGAGATCCATGCCCTGGCCCCCGATCCAGGCAATGGGCATAAAGGCGAGCCATTCGTCACCCTTTCCCAACTTTGAGACGGAAGCGAGTACTTCACCATATTTAACCATGCCCTTCTGGTTCAACATGGCACCTTTGGGAATACTGGTTGTCCCAGAAGTATACACTATAACCGCTATGTCCTCCCCATTGCCCTCATCGACCATCTTCTCGAAGAGACCCGGGTTATTTATTTCAAACTCCCGACCCAGTTCCAGGACCTGATCGAAGTGAATAAGAATTGGATTATCATAAAACCAGAGGCCTATAGGATCCCAGTAGATCACCTTTTTTAGGAGCGGGAGTTGGTCTTCAATCTGCAAGACCTTATCCACCTGCTCCTGATCCTGGGCCACGACGAATTTTGAGTCGGAATGTTCAAGATAGAATTTGACCTCCGAGGGAATACAATCAGTGAAGACACCAACAGCCACAGCACCGACAGCCATAGCAGCTAATTCCGACCAGAATACCTGCGGCTTGCTTTCTCCCAAAAGGGATACTTTATCCCCTTTCTCCAGGCCAAGGCTGACCAGTCCCAGAGAGAAGAATTGGACCTTCTCGTAATATTCTTTCCAGGTAAATCTCTTCCATAATCCCCGACTTTTCTCTCTCAATGCCACATCATTGGGATATTTCAAGAAGTTCCTTCTCAAGATCTTCGGTAGGGTATCTATTTTCTCCATAAATTTTGCTTGTCACTCAAAGGCATTGTAGATTTTGCGTTCATAAACGCATGATTCTATACAAATCAAGAGATCTATCAATAGGAAATAATTATTCCGGTAACCATAGAGGTTAGTTACCCAAGTAGGCCTTTATCACCCGTGAATCCATTTTAATATCATCAGGACTTCCCTCTGCAATTTTCTCCCCAAAATCAAGCACAACGACCCGATCGGAAATGTCCATGACGACTCCCATGTCATGCTCAACAAGTATGATGGGGATCTGTTTCAATTCATAAATATCAATGATGTATCGAGCGATATCTTCTTTTTCTTCCACGTTCATCCCGGCCATGGGTTCATCCAGAAGGAGAAGCTTTGGTTCCTGAGCGAGGGCCCTTCCAAGCTCCACCTTCTTCCTTTGTCCATATGGAAGCAGGCCGACCATCTTCTTCCTTATCGATTCCAGTTCTAGAAGTTCGATGATATCCTCCACGATCTCTCGGTGTTGGATTTCTTCCTGCTGAGCTTTTCCGAAAAATAAAGAACAAGCAACCGCGCGGCTTTTCATGAAAATGTGACGGGCTGCCATCAGATTATCAAGAGTACTGAGCCCTGTATATAGTTCGATATTTTGGAAGGTTCTGGCGATACCGAGCATAGCGATCCTGTGGGGAGGGAGTGTATTGATTTTTTCTCCGTTAAAATTAATTTCGCCGGATTGGGGACGGTAGAAGCCATTAATGCAATTGAGTAAACTGGTTTTTCCGGCTCCGTTGGGGCCAATAAGGGCCAGTATTTCTTTCTTGTTGATCTCGAAACTGACATCGATTAATGCGCTTACACCGTTAAAACTCAGGCACAGCTCCTTAACGATTAATGCCATCGTTTTAATTCCCTCGCTGGTCATTTTCGAAATATTAAGGTAGCAGATTCCTAAAGGAGGGCGAAATTTACTATAAGGGAAAAAAGATGTCAATCCTCAATTTCTGTGTTTCAGGCCGGAGAGTTCCTTCAAAAGATCATCCGGTCGGTATCCGCCGGGATATGCACGGTTAAAAGGGTAAAGACGGTGATCTTCCCCGTACCATTCGGACCGATGAGTCCAACCGTCTCCGCTGGCTCAACGCCGAAAGAGATATCGTAGACCGTCCTCAGTCGCCCATAGGCCTTTTTCAGCTTTTCAATCTCAATCATTCTCCGGTCCCCAAGTGCCTAGTCCCCGTCCCGAGCCAAAGGCATTTTGAAGAACCACCATTTCTTTAGATTACTTCCCTATCAACATACGACATTTTAGCGTGTCATAACAGTCAAGCCGATCGAGCGCGGAGAGAGGGGAAGGTCTGGTCGAAATACGCCTGAAGGGCGCCCAGGATGCGGCTCCCCTTCTCGGTGATCCGCCATCTGCGGCTGCGTGGGATCTTGGCGATGAGCATCTGATGTGCAGCCTTTGAAGGAGCCGGGTGACGCGGCTCGCCAAGCGGCGGGTTTCTTTGACGGTGGCAGCGTCGCCAAACAGCGCCTCATGGACATCAGAATTTCGCAACCCTGAGACCAGGTGCTCAGCGCGCATCATTTCAGCAAAGAACCGGCGGTCTGATTTGCGAGCCGGATTCAACCCACTAAAGCGACGATCTCCTTTTTGAACGAGTTCGACAAGCTCTTTGAGTTCTTTCTCAACAGGGCACGGATCGTCTTGCAAAGCCAAGGCATTCAGATAACGCCCATTGGCCGTCTGAGCAATCCGTTCGTATCGATAAAGATACCCAACCCCCTTGCTGAGAGGAAACCAGCCGTTGATCCTTTCTCCCTCTCGTATGCCGCTGCGATAGACCTTAAAGTCGTACGGGTAGTTGATGACCGTCTCCACCCGAAGCACCACTCCTGCCTTGTTGTACATCTTGATCCAGTTGCGCTTGACCCAATGACGCACCCGGGCCCCCATCTGGCGGCGACGACAGATGTTGAATTGCTGCCCCTTGAACCGCCCGTCTGCGACCTTGTCCAGGAACGTCAAGATGTCCTTGGCGCCAAACCGAACAATCGCATGCTCCAGGAGCTTTTCATACAGCAGGTTCAAATCAGTAGGATCAGTAAAGACAACATCGGTCGCATACTCTGCCTTATCACAAACCCAGTAGTAAACCATGCCGGCCAGTAAATCCGTCAGAACAGGATTGCACTGGACCGCCAGAGCACTGAGGGTTTCAACCCATGGAAGCTTGACAAACTCATCGGCCAAGCCTTGCGCCTTGTCAAAATCCTTGATGAAAGTGAAACAGTTGTCTTGTTGGGCAAAACGGATCCTGTCGTGCTTCATCCTGCGGGCCAGCCATTCGTGCTCGTTAACGCAGACCTGAATGGTAAAGGGAAACCATGTCTGCAGACGAACATGAAGTAAACCAAGCACGGGGTCCATCGGATAAAAATATAGGCAGAGGCATTTGCGTTTGGCATTCTTCAGAGGAGGGCCTTCTTTGTGACCCTAAATCCGGAAGCTCAAACACCCTTCGGTCACCCCCATCACACAGACCAATCCCTGCCCGATTCCATCCTCCATGGATATCTTTCTCGCCAGCTCCTTCTTGCGTGTATGCTCGCTCTCAGTATACAAATGAGGTCTCCCGGCTTCATTGGCCCACCTTTGGGCATATTCCTTAAGCCCCTGGCAGGGCCTTGAACATAACGGCCAAAATCCTTCAACAAAACCCCCCTGGCCCTCAAAAAGCCCGCCATCCCGGCAGCACTGGAGATCGGTCAATGCCCCTTGAAAAGGACCCGATCAAAACAGCCAAGACTACCCACTATCCTTTCGCCAGACTTTTTGCTAAATTACTTCATGAGGCGCTCCGAGGAGGATATCAAAAGGGCCTTGTCGCCCACTCATGGTGATTATACACCATCATCCGTCCTCAGCGCCTCACCATCAATTTTGGTTGCGGCTTCGCCGCCTTGGCCCTTAACCTTATTTTACTCGCGACAACTGCTGGAGAATTAGCGCAATGAGTGAATACCAGTATTACGAGTTTCTTGCCATTGACAGGCCACTGACGGCGGAGGAGATGTCCACCCTGCGCAGCCTTTCGACACGTGCCCACATCACACCCGTCAGCTTCACCAACCATTACCAGTGGGGCAATTTCAAAGGCAATCCCGACAAGCTGATGGAGCTGTTTTTCGATGCCCATGTGTACGTGGCCAATTGGATGACGGCCATTTTCAAGGTTGGGGTGCCCATCCAGGCCATACCAGAAAATGTGGTCGAGGCGATGACAGTGCCCGACTTCCTTGATTTCAAAGCAACGAAAACCCGCTGGATCATCACGTGGAGCCTGAACGAGTCCGAAAACTATGACCGTTTCGGCATGGAGAACGGCGCGCGCTGGATGGCGCGTCTTGCCCCGGTGCGGGACGAGATATTGAGAGGGGATATACGCAGTCTATACATCGGATGGCTTTCGGCTGTGACAGGGGAGATGATCGATGACGACGAAATGGAGCCCTTGGCCATGGAGAGTTTGGGGAGCCTAACGGGGGCCCAAAAGGCGCTTGCAGAATTTCTGGAGGTGGATGAGGACCTGCTGGCGGGGGCAGGCACAGGGAGTCCAGACTCACAGGATCGAGAGCCCTCGGGAGAGGAGATGGATGCCTGGATCTCCGCCTTGCCTAAGGATGAGGTGACGGCGCTTCTGAACCTGCTTATGGCAGGCAAGGGTCATCAGGCTGAGAGAGCGCTCAAGAGCCGATTTGCGGCATGGCGGCGGGGCCTTCAGTCTGCCAGGATCGAAGCTCCCCGGCGCACTGTTGGAGAGCTCCGGAAGCATGCAGAGGCTGCTCAAGGGATACGCCATGAGCAGGAAAAACGCGAACAGGAAAGGCGTGAAATAAAGCGACGCAAGGAGCATGAGGCGTATCTCAAAAATCTTTCCAGGGATTTTCCCAAGATGTGGAAATCTGTCCAGCAGTTGGTGGAAATGGGCTCGGGTGTCGCCTATAAAGATGCCTGCCGTCTGCTTGTTGACCTTGCAGAAGCCTATTCTGTTCATGAAAGTCGGGGGACCTTCGATCAGGAGCTAAGAAAATTCATGACCGGCCATTTGCGTCGTAAGGCCCTCGTTAAACGCTTGGTGGAAGCAGGAATATGGAATGAAAAATGAAAAAACTCGCGAAGGATAAATGAATTTGATGTATTTTTTGGCTATCCGAGAAAAACATTTATGGATTCGTGTTGGGAACTTGCAAAACCTTGCCGTGCCGAAGGGCTTGGATCAAGTTTTGCGTTTCCTCTAGCCAGCGAATCTCCTGAGCTTCGCGAATCCTTTATCCTTCAAGATCGCCCAGTTTGTGCAGCGGCAGGGATACCCCAGCGTGACGATCCCATCCACCTATCCTGCAGGCGGGATACAAAAGCACGGCTGACGCGGGGATCCATCTCCAGGTGGTTTCTCCACCCCTGCCAAAAAAACGGGCGTCACTCAAGAGGTCGTGGGCCTGAAATCCCTGAGACTCGGTCTGAAAAATTCCTTCACCCCGGTCTCGGTCAGCTCCTGGAAGTCGTGGGTGATCTCCCACTTGGTGTTTCGCCACGCAAGGTACGTGTAGGACTGTGGAAACCCGATCTTCGCGAGTCGGTACATGACCTTGGGCCGGGTAAAGGCTTCGGAAAGGAAAATCACTTCCGGAAACTCTCTATTGATCTCTCCAATCATCCATTCCCAAAAGGGAAACGGCTTGGTATGGGGATTGTCCACCCGGAAAATGCGAATTCCCTAGTCAATCCGGAAAAGGACCACGTTCTTCAGTTCCTTGAAAAGGTCTTTCCACTGATCGGATTCGAAATTGAGGGGATAGATGTCTTCATACTTCTTGGGCGGATTTTGAGCATACTGAAGCGTATTGCGGTACCTACCAAGACATCAGGCTGAATATCCGATCAGATAGGGTGTGTACGAGAATTCCAGCGTGACACTATCGCTCCTAACCCACCGGATGCGCATTCTGCTTGGACGATGTAGAAAACGTCCGCGCCACCTTGCTCGTGCTTTCGCACCCTGAAGTCCTCTGTACGCACTGGAGTGGAAACGTATGACGATTGAGGAAATAACCGGTAAGCTCTTGAAACATCCACCTGCTGGATTTGCTCTCTTTTTTTAAAAACGCGAATCCCGCGTAGTGACTGCGGAGCCATGGGCTTTCCTTTCACATTTGGCAGGCAGTCGAGAGACTTGCAAGTGATTACGAGAAAGAGGCCCTTGCCTACATTGAGCAAGCCTTTAATTTTCAGGGGCCTTTCAAGCTCCCTTTTTAATTTTTGACCCCTGTCACCGGCCACATCGGGTGTGCGCCTGCCTCGATCCGGTCGATAAGATTCTATCCTGCTCGTCTCGCTGAAATTGTTAAGGTTTGAAACTCCACGGCGTTCTCTCGGATATCGAGAACCGCATAGCCTACGTGGGCGTCGGGGAGGTTGATGTGCGTCATTCCCCGATACCATCGAGGCGCCATGATGCGCCCTTGGAGGTCGATCTTAGCCTGCGGAAGGCGACCGATGAAGTCGAAGGCCATGGTGGCGGATGAGGAATCTGCCTTGGCAGTGTCCAAACATGATTTTCTCACGGCATCGAGGCGGTCCTTAAGCCTTTTCTCCGCTTCCTCTAGGGTCCTTACAGTGAACGGATTCCACACCATGCAGGTCGGTGCTCCCATGTGCCCGCTGACGGTGAAGTCGGAGCTTACGCGGGCTCCGACGAGTTCCAAAAAGGGCTCCTTCCCAGGGCTGACGTGCGAAACAAAGATCCGTGTTCCTTTCGGTCCTGCATGCCTTTCAACGGTTTCCACCAGATCGGCATACTGTGAAAGCGTGTTCCATATCTTGCCTCCGCCGCCAACGATGGGCTTTTGCATCATTTTCGAACCGGGAAGGAAATTGCCGCCGAGGCCGCAGACGAAAGCCGGTCCGACTCGGTACCCTTGGCGGTGATGCAGGATGTGGAGGTTCTCGATGTTGACCTCACCTCGGAAGAGCCCGTCGACCACCACTATGTCTTCGTGGTTTCCCCACACGGCGTAAAGGGGCACATGGAATGATTCCCTTCCATCGGCGAATGACTGGAATTCTCCGAGCAAACGGTGCTTCATTGCAGCGCCGATCATGTCTTTTCTTGGAAGCGGTAGGATCGAAGCTTTCTCGGTTTCCGGCAGTTCCGAATGCGCCACATGGAGTCTAAGCTCCCGGTCCGAAAGACGATGGTAGCTTGTCTCATCGAAAAAGCCGAAGTCGCCGGCGTGAATCACCGCGTCGGCTCTAACATGGGCAGCCAATTTGTTTATGATTCCGAGCTTGCCGTGCGTGTCGCTGATGAGCAGCAATCGCATCTGATGACCCTTGGTAGCCTGACAGGAGTTTCTCTCCTGACCAGAAGAGCGGAAGACTCAACGAGGCGATCATGGTGATCAGCTATTCCACCGGTTCGGGGAGATCGAGGAGGAACCGCCATGCAGGAACCACCTGAATGGTTCCGGTTTCTGCATGGATCTGCTCGTCCTCGTTTCGGGTAACGATCGTTCCGGTTTTCATTCCCAGTTCGACCATCGCCTCGCTCAAAGCCGCTGTCTCCCGTTTTCGCGTCTGAGGCTCGGCCAGGGACTCGCACACCTGGACAATCATCCCTTTTATTCGGGGGACACCATACTTATCTTTTGACATGGACCGCTAAAGTGATTGATCATTCAGGGCATGGCCAGAATCGCCAGGATCGTGGTGCCGCATTATCCTCATCACGTGGCCCGGCACGGCCAACCGTCGGCAGCAGACCCTTTTTTCTGACGATGACTACCGGCCTTACATTGACTTGATGAGCCACTGGTGGGGGAAGAACGGCGTGGACATCGGGGGGTATTGTTTGATGCCCAATCATGTTCATCTGATCGCGGTTCCGGAACAGAAGGACGCGTTGCGGCCGGCCATCGGTGAGGCTCATCGCCGGTATACCAGGAGGGTCAATTTTCGGGAAGGTTGGCGCGGCCATCTTTGGCAGGGTCGTTTTTTATGTGATGCAGGAAAGGTACCTGCTGGGCTGCATCCGCTACATAGAGATGAATCCCGTCAGGCCCGGACTTGTGAAGCATCCGGCCCAATGGTGGCGGAGCAGTACCGGTGCTCATATGGCGGGGTCCAGCGACGATTTTTTGAAGGTGATGCCGTTATTGCAAATGGTCGGCAAGGGCTGGGAGGCGTTTTTGCTGGAGAGACCGGCGACCGATCATTCCGATGCGCTGCGCCGGCACGAACGCACGGGGCGTCCGCTGGGCGATACGGCTTTTATTGAGGTGTTGGAGCGAAAAACGAAGCGACGGCTGAACTCGAAAAAGCCCGGGCCGAAACAAGGATGGAAAAAATAAGTATGCTGTCCCCCGAATTACGCGAAGGGGCTTGACAAGAACGAATGTGTCAAGGGCGGCGTGCACGCGGGGAACCTGAGCGGGATTATCAGACACGCCAAAGATGTTGCAAACACCGAGAATGCGGAGGACCGGTTGAAGAAGGCGTTCGGCCCCGGGGCGTGGGAACTCTATCAGTCTCTGGTGATGGGGACAATCCCTTACTGCGACAAGTGCTTACGCGCGTGCCCGGTCGGGAGATAGCACCTTCCGCGGGAAGCAGGCGGAGAAAGAGCACTAAAGTCCGATTGGCAAGAGGAGTGGAAATTATCCCTTGATCCATGTTTCCAGCTTTTCTCGATCCACCATCCCCTCCCTCAGGATTCGGGGTGGATCCACGGTGACATCCAGGATGGTGGAACCGATTTTTCCTTCCGTCTCGCCTCCGTCCAGGATGAGGTCCAGGGCGTCCCCGAAGGCTTCCAGGACTTCCTGAGCACTGCGGCAAGCGGGCTTTCCCGAGAGATTGGCGCTCGTGCCGGTGATGCCCCCGCCGAGGGCTCGGGCCAGCGAAGTGGCCACCGGGTGGCTGGAAAGCCGGACTCCGATCTTCCCCGTCCCGGCGGTAAGTAAAGGAGAAACTTCAGGTGCTGCTTTTAACACAAGGGTCAGGCCGCCCGGCCAAAAGGTCTCTATGAGTCTTCTAGGCACGGGAGGTATGGAATTTGCGTAGCGGTCAAGGGCCTTCACCGAGGGGATCAGGATCAGCACGGGCTGATCCGGTTTTCTCTTTTTCACCAGGAAGAGTCTTTCGATGGCCTCTTTGCAATTGATATCCACCGCCAGACCATAGAAGGACTCGCTCGGGAAGGCGACGATGCCTCCTTCCCGCAGAGCCTTAGCGCCTTTGCCGGCGGCTTTTTCAAAATCCTCGGGACGGCACGCTTTGATCAAGCGGGGCTTTTTCTTCACGACGATTCTTCCCGGACCTCTGCCTTTTTGACGGCCTCCTGCGTCAACGCCTTTCTATGGTTCATCACCTTCTCTGCGATGGAAGGGTACTTGAGGGCCAGGATCTGCGCCGCCAGAATGCCTGCGTTTCGTGCACCGCCGCTTCCCACAGCCACGGTCGCCACGGGAATACCGGGCGGCATCTGAACCGTGGAGAGCAAAGCGTCCAGACCCTTGAAAGGGGAGGAATCAATGGGAACGCCGATCACGGGGAGGGTCGTGTGTGCGGCGATGAAACCGGCCAGGTGGGCCGCCCAACCGGCCCCGGCAATGAGGACTTCAATTCCCCGATCCGCCGCGGATGAGGCGTACTCCCGGGTTAGCTCGGGCGTTCGATGAGCGGATAAGACCCTCACCTCGTGACCGATATCGAACTCCTTCAGGATGTCTACGCATCCTTTCATGATTTCAGAATCGGAGAGACTTCCCATAACGACCCCAACCAGCGTTTTCCCAGACGGCATCCTTTCACCTCCTCACCGGGCTATTGCCCCTGACCTAAGCGTTTCCGTGATCGAGCCTCATGGGAGGCTCTCTGCCTTAAAGGCCCAAAGGCAAGGGTTCCCATAAAAACAGACCGCACGGTCATGAATTCCCGTCCCTCCGGGTATCTCGGACTACCGAGCTTGGTGGGCCTTTCCCGCGAGCGGGTAAATGATCATCCCGGCCAGCCAGGCGATATCTTCTGCGGAAAAAATCTTGCTGATGCTTCGATCAAAAAGGATATTTCCATCCGGAGGGAACTCCTCATCTCCCTTCCAGAGGATCAGCGCCACCGGAACCAAGGGGAGTGCCTGGATCACCACGGAAAAATCCCCGTGATCCAGCGGTCTTGCCCCATAGGTCTCGGTAGCCAACTTTACGAGCAACTCCGGTTCGTTGCCGAAGGTTTGGATCAAGGGGTTCTTGGCTCTTCTGACAAAGGCGTCCAAATAGAATCGACCGTCAGGCACTTCCTGATAGGAGATCCACTCGTGGGCGATTCCCGCTGTTTCGGCCATCCCCATGTAATGGAGGAGCAAGATCTGCTGCTGGATGGGGACTTCTCCTTCGGGGTCCTCAAAAGAAAAGTCAAACTCGCCCCACCGAATGGCGACTTTCCTGTTCAAAAAACGGATTGTCAGGATTTCCTGACCCTTGGAATCCGTCCGGAGCTCGGCGCCGCTCCCTTCAGCGATCCGCTTGGGGTTTTTCCTCAAGAGATCGGCTTTCGCCAGTTCCAAGGCCTTCCTGTAATCATCGATTCTGGGCATCGGTATCCTCAAGATTCGGTTTCCCCGAAGCCCATTCATTGGGGTCCAGGGCGTATGAGGGGAAAGGGCTCTGGGGGAGGGCTGTCATTCCTTCTCTGAAGCTTCTCTCCCTTTATTCGATAAAGCCTTACATTGGTCATTTACGACCGTGCCGAGTGTAGTTATAATGCGAATGGGGTTCTCATTTCAAGTCCAATGCATGGTCGGAATAGCGATCTTTTCAAACGCCGTCACCCCGGAGCACGCGGGGACGAGGACCTGGGGAACATACCGAATTCCGGCCTTCGCCTTCGCGACGGGGCATAACGCCGCCTAGGCGCGACGACGGTGCGCCGGAACGGCCGAGAAGGGCTTCAAAATTCGCTGCCTTATTTTTGCCATTTGACACTGATCTCTGTGAAGGCCGGGGATCCCTTTGGGATGAGAAATGGCTCGAAAAAAGAAAAGAAAGAGGCGTCCCCTGGAACCGAAGAAAGCCGGAAATGAGCCTGGAATCTTTAATCCTGCCTTCGATGGGCTCCTTTCCCTGAAAAGAGAAGACCTAAGCCAACCCGAGAAACAAGTGAACCTGGAGCCTTCCGAAACCAAGCGGGAGCCTGACGAGGCCCGTGATTTTCTTAAAGCCATGCTGGATGTGGAGCCTCTGCCCGGAGGGAAGAAAAGGGTCGTACGCATGCCGAATCTCAACGTGAAACCCGCCCATTCCGTCAGAAACGATGAACTGGAGACGATGACCCACCTTTTCGATCTGGTCAGCGGGATCGCCGAGATGGATGTGACCTGCAGCGATGAATACATTGAAGGATGCGTGCACGGGTTCAGTCGGAAGCTCATGGATCGACTGAGGAAAGGCGAGTTTCCCGTCCAGGAACACCTCGACCTTCATGGACTGACAAAGCCGGAAGCTGAAGCGAAAGTGCGAGGTTTCCTGCTTCAAAGTCACCAGCTTGGCCTGCGTTGCGTGCTTTTGATCCACGGTCGAGGCCTCAACTCCGAAGATCACATCCCGGTGTTGAAAGAGAGGTTGCCCGTCTGGTTAAGCCGGGGACCCGTCAGAAAGATCGTCCTGGCCTTTTCCACGGCCAGACCTTACGATGGTGGAACAGGCGCAGTTTATGTCCTGCTGAAAAGGCAGAAAGGAAAAGCGAGGTTTCGACTGAACACGCCAATTTAGAGGAGGGATGAAAGCTCCCTCCTTCGTTGATTTTCACCTCTGAGCCTGATAGGATGGTTTTGAATCGGGCGTCCCGGAAAAAGGATCGCGGCCCACCAAAGGACGGGGAACGCTTCTTGATCGATAACCACCGGGCCTGACACGTTCGGAAGTCGAAGGCCGGGCCAACGCGGGAGGAACGGAAAAGCCATGAAACTGGGCTTCATAGGGCTTCCCCAAGCGGGTAAGTCGACTGTGTTCGCCGCACTGACCGGGGCGAGAGGCGAGAAAAGCGAATCGGGCGTGGCCCGTTCGGACGCCGCCCTTGCGGCGATCACCGTTCATGACGAAAGGGTGGACTTCCTGAGGGAGTTGTATCAGCCCAAGAAGACCACCTATGCTAAAATCGAATATCTGCTTCCCTCCCGGATCCCGGCTTCGGCCCCTTCCGGTTCGGATGCCGGAATCTGGAACCAGGTTCGCATCTGCGATGCTTTTCTGCATGTGGTCAGGAACTTCAAAGGATCTTCGGGCGCCTCTCCGTCGCCGGAAAAGGATTTCTGGGAGCTCGAGGAAGAGATGATTCTCAACGACCTCTCATCCGTGGAAAAAAGAATTGAAAGAATAGAGCTGGACAGACGGAAAGGCAAGCAGGAAGGTGAGGAATACGGACTGCTTCGGTCCTGTCTTGAGCTCCTGGAAAAGGGATTGCCGCTTCGAGACGAGTCCGGTATCACGTCGGAGCCGACTCTAAAGGGCTTCACGTTTATTTCCGCCAAGCCGATGCTTGTCATCGTGAATAACGACGATGAGGACGAAGCACTGCCTCCGTGGACCCGTTTGCCGGAGGGGGTGGAGATGATGGTGGTTCGCGGGCGTCTGGAAGAGGAGATCGCCTCCATGTCGACGGAAGAAGCGGAGGAATTCCTGGAGGCTTATCACATCCAGGAATCCGCTCTTGACCGCGTGATAGAGAGATCCTATGCTCTCCTGAACCTGATTTCGTTTTTCACGGTCATTTCCGATGAGGTAAGAGCGTGGTCCATCGGTGCGGGAACACCCGCCCTGGAGGCCGCAGGAACGGTTCACACGGATATGAAAAAAGGCTTCATTCGCGCCGAAGTTTTGTCCTTCGAGGATCTAAAGTCCCTCGGGTCTTTCCAGGAGGCCAAGAAGGCGGGCAAAGTGCGCTTGGAAGGGAAAGAGTATGTGGTACGGGACGGGGATATTATCAACTTCCGATTCAACGTGTGAACTGCGGCCGGCGCTCACTTGGCCGCGACCAACCGGAATCGTTTACCCCGTTAAAGGTGGCGCAGGCGCCCGGGGGATGAGCGGGGTTTAAGGGACTTGGATTTTCCGGTGACTGAGCGACTGTCCCCAAAGGTTTTCAATAGAGGAACCAAATGCGAATTAGAGCGAGGTCTGTTCTATGGGTAAAATCAAGGTAGGCATCATTGGCGCAGGGGGTTACGGCGGCTGCGGGGCGGTGGAACTCTTGCACAACCATCCATTCGCCGAGATCGGGGCCCTCATCGATATACAGGATGTGGGCAAGCCGATCAGTGAATTGTATCCTCACCTCACGGGATTTTGCGATCTACCTCTCGTAGGGCCGGACGATCCCGACTGCCCGCAAGATTTTGACGTGGTTTTTTTCGCCACACCGGATGGAGTGGGTCAGAAGCTGGCTCCTTTCTGGCTCGAGAAAGGGGCGAAAGTCATCGACTACAGCGGCGATTTTCGCTTCAACGACCTGGAAACTTACAAGGGTTATGTTAGCAGAATCGGCAAGAGTTGGGATCACGCCTCCCCCGATCTCCTTCCCCGGTCCGTCTATGGTCTGGCGGAGCTCCACAGGCAAGAGATCGCCGGAGCAAGCGTGGTGGGGAACCCGGGCTGTTTTGCTGTAAGCTGCATTCTCGGATTGGCTCCGGCCGTGAAATTCAGCCTGGTCGAACCCTCATCCATTATTTGTGACGCCAAAACGGGTGTTTCCGGGGCAGGGAAGACCCCGAATCCCACGTTTCATTTCCCGGCTCGATACGAGGCCATGAATGCTTACAAGATATCGGGTCATCAACATGTCTATGAAATAGAAAGGGAATTGGGGTTGGTGGCAGGCGGCGAGATCAGGATCACCTTTACACCCCACGTGGTTCCCCTTTGCCGCGGCATCCTGACCACGATCTATGGCCAGCTGGCTGAGGGACAGAACCTCAAGACAGTGGAGGAGGCCTACAGGTCCTTTTACAGAGAGGATGTGTTCGTCAGGGTCTTTGGACCGGATAAACCGCAGAGCAGCACTTCCGTGCGGGGGAGCAACTTCTGCAACATTTCGTTGAACGTGGACCCGAGGACCGGCAAGCTGATCGTGGTCAGTCTGATCGACAATCTGGTGAAGGGGCAGGCGGGCAGCGCGGTTCAGAATATGAATATCCTGTTCGGCCTGGAAGAGACGGCGGGTCTCTTGCATCCGGGGATCTATCCCTAGCCCGAATGATTCCCGGACCATACCGTGGGAGTGGGTGGTGTTGCATCCCATGTTTGCCGGGGAGAGCGCCCTTTGTGGATCCCGGGCCCGCTCGCGGCAAAATCCCGGTCCGCCGGTAAAGTCCGGGTGTCCGCGAAGGGGTCCATCCGTCGCGTGGGACGAGGCCTATTTAATACAGACTTTTCTCACTTGGGTAAGATCCGTTAATCCCAGACAGACCTTTCGGATGCCATCCTGCATGAGGGTGGTCATACCGTCTTTGATCGCCTGGGTTCTTATTTCTTCCATCTTGGCCCGGCTCTGGATGAATGATTTTACTTGGTCCGTGCCGATGAGAAGTTCGTGGATGCCCGTACGACCGCGGTAGCCGCTGTTTCCACACCTTTGACACCCCTTGGGCCGGTGAAGCTCCATGGTTTCATGCTTGAAGCCGAGCGCATCAAAATCGCCGGCATAGGCTCTGGCCAGAGTGTCAAATTCCTCCCGGCTGGGCTTGTACTTCTCTTTGCAGTCCTTGCACAGTGTGCGCACAAGTCTCTGGGCGAGTACGCCCAGAAGAGCATCGGAGAAATTGAAGGGATCCATTCCCATATCCAGCAGCCGCGTGATGGTCTCGGGGGCGCTGTTGGTATGCAGGGTGCTGAAAACCAGGTGGCCTGTCAAGGACGCCTCGATCCCTGTGGAAACGGTTTCATGGTCGCGCATCTCACCCACCATGATCACGTCCGGGTCCGCCCTCAGGAATGCCCGCATGGCCGTTGCGAAATCGAATCCGATTCTGGGCAGGACCTGCACCTGGCGGAGTCCTTCCTGGGTGATTTCCACAGGGTCTTCGGCCGTCCATATTTTCGTTTCGGGTCTGTTGATATAACTGAGCGCCGCATGGAGGGTCGTGGTTTTTCCACTCCCCGTGGGTCCCACCACCAGCACGATACCGTACGGCTTCTCAATCATTTGGGTGAAGGCATTGAAATTTCGCTCGCTCATGCCCATCTTGTCCAGCGGAATGGGTTCGCCTGCACTCAAGATCCGCAGGACCACATCTTCGTTCTGCCCGGCCGTGGGGATGGTTGCCACACGGAGCTCGATGTCCAGTGGTGCATAGCGCTTGAATTTGATCTTCCCGTCCTGAGGAAGGCGCCTCTCTGCGATGTCCAGATCTGCCATGATCTTCATGCGCGCCACCACCGCTCGCTTATAGGTATGAGGCACGGTCTGATAAAGCTGGCAGGCACCGTCTATTCTGAATCTCACCACCGCGTTGTTCTTGCCGTGCCTCGGTTCGAAATGGATGTCCGATGCGCCGCGGTTGTACCCATCGATAATCATTTTGTTGACGAGCTGGACGATGGCGCTGTCCTCTTCGGTCATTCCCTCCGTCTCGTCCTCCCCCGCTTGGTCGTCGGTTTCCAGTTTCCCGATGATATCCTCGATACTGCCCGAATCCTGCAGCAGGTCCTTTCTTTTCACATCGAAAAAAAGGTCGATCATGGCAAAGATGTCTTCCTTGAGGGCCACGCAATACTCAAATTCCTTTGCCGTCAGAATCCGCTGGATGGCATCCCTTGCAGGCAGGAAATTGGGATCTTCCATGGCCACCACAACTTTTCCGCCCTCCTGGCCCACAGGAACGAAAACATTGTTTTTCAAAAAGCTGATCCTGAGTCCCTTCAACAATTGACCGGGAATGACCAATTTTTCATCGTAAGGGATGAAGCGGGTTTTGTAAAAGTTCGACAGGGATTTTCCGATATCTTCCTTGGATACATGGAAATCGGACATGAGCACGGATTCGACGCTTTTCTTCGCCTTTCTCGCCCTGGACATGGCTTCTACCAGGTCCCTGTCGCTGATGATGTTGTTGATGATGAGGTAGCCGAACTTGGTAGGCTTGCCTTTTTGCGCCACCCGCTGGTTCTTGAAAAAAGCGGCACCCAGGACCTTGGCGATATATAAAACCGAGGCCTGATCCTCCTCCGTGAAGCGAGGACCGCTCTTTTTGTTGATGAGCTGCACAACCCCCAGGAGGTACCTGTTGTGGATAATGGGGCAGGCGAGAATCTGTTTTGTCTTGTACCCGGTCTTGCGATCCCAGCTCCTGTCAAATTTCAAGCTGGGACTGATGGTTTTTAGTTCATTGTCCTCGTATACGTTGACGATATTGACCGCCTTGCCGGACGAAGCGCAAAAACCCGCGATACTTCCAGTGTCGATCGGGACACGGATTTCACTGATTTCATCTCCTGTCTTGAACCTTGAGACCACCTGTTTTCTGATCCCGTCAACCACGTAGACGGTGATCCGGTCAGCGTCAAAGAGGCTCAGAATCTCCTTTTGAAGGTTGAGCAGGATTTCATTGGTATCGCTTGCTGAATGGATTGCATTGGTAATCGCGTTCAGGTTCCTTTGATAGAGAAGCTGTTCCTCCAGAGCTTCTTCTTTTCCAATGGGAGGAGGGGCAGGTTTTTTCGCGATCACACCCATGACTCAGAACCCTACGAAGAAAAATCCATTGTGGGTTGGGAAGCCCGACTCCGTCGGCCGACTGCAAATAGACCAATCTTCTTTATGGGTTTGCGGCACGGAAACGGCTTCGAAAATCCCACACGGTTGAATGGCAGTGGACGGTTCGGCTTTCGCTTGTGTCCAGCGAATTGGTTTCAGGCAGAGGCTCCTTTCAGATCCAGTGAAAAGGATCAAGCCACCGATTTTTTTACACAGGTATCGGGATTTCTTCCCCTATCTTTCTTTATCGGATCTGTAGGGGCTCGACTTGAGAATTTCCGGGAATTTCTCCTCTGGATGGCAAAGGGTTCTCCGTACACGTTATTGAAACAAAAGCCTAATTTCAGAGAAGGGTCCGTAGGAAACGAGAGTTCAGAAAGGGAAGGAACTCCTCAGACCATTTTCCGGGAATCCTGGAGAAAGGGGAGGAATTTTCACAGATCTGTCGCCGCGACAAGAGGTTTGAAACGCGAATCGATTATTTGCCAAATGGAGTCAGATGCGGTAAAAAAATGGAATCGTTCACGATTAAAAAATTGCGGAGGCATCGTGTTTATCGACAGTCACGCACATCTGGATATGAAGGCCTTCGACAGGGATCGGGAGGAGGTCCTCGAAAGGGCAGTTAAAGGCCATCTGACCCATGTGATTACGGTGGGGATCGATCTGGACAGTTCCTGGCGTGCACAAGATCTCGCGGAAACCTATGGGTTCGTCTATGCCAGCGTTGGATATCATCCCCACAATGCGCGAGAGTGCAACGAAGCGGATCTGGAAAAACTTGCCCGAATGGCTTCAAAGCCAAAAATCGTGGCTTGGGGGGAAATCGGGCTTGATTTCTTCCGTCAGCATTCGTCCCGTGACGAACAGTTGGAGGCTTTCACTCGCCAACTGGAGATGGCAAGCGATTTGAATCTGCCTGTGATTATCCATGACCGTGAGGCCCACAAAGACGTACTGGCAATCCTGAATAAAATGGGAAAAGGAGAAAAGAAAGGAGTGATTCACTGTTTTTCAGGAGACATGGAGCTGGCGGCGGCCTTCATGGACCTGGGGTACTATATCTCGGTGCCTGGAACCGTGACCTACAGGAAGGCTTTTCAGGTAAGGCAAGTGGCAGCGGGAATTCCACTGGATCGTATGCTCATTGAGACGGATGCCCCGTTTTTAACGCCCGAGCCAAAAAAGGGCAAACGCAACGAGCCTCTCTATGTCTCTTTCACCGCTCAGGAGGTCGCCCGCCTTCGAGAAACGGACCTGGAAGAGGTGGCCGCAAAGACTTCTGAAAATGCCAGGATTCTTTTTGACTTACCTTGAGAGATGGGATTCCCTTTGATCAGCGAAAAAAATCCCCTTGTTCTCGCGTCGGCTTCACCTCGAAGAAAGAGGCTTCTTGAGCAGGTGCGTTTGCCCTTTCGCGTGGTGACAAGTCAGATGGCGGAGGAGGGATTTGGGGGGAAGGCTGCCTTGAGGTCTTGTCTTCTGGCCGAGAAAAAGGCACTCCAGGTGTTCCGAAGGGGGGGATTTGCCTGGACCCTGGGAGCGGATACGGTGGTTGTGATCGGCAGGAGAATTCTCGGAAAGCCGGAGAATCGAGATGAAGCGACGGAGATGCTCTCCACCTTGAGCGGCAGGAAGCACAGGGTGGTGACGGGATTCTGCATCCTGGATCCTTCCGGGAGGGTCGCCCACTCGCAGGCCGTGACCACGGTGGTCCGGATCAAGCCTCTTACGCCGGAGGAGATCCATGGTTATATTGACACCGGCGAGCCCTATGGTAAAGCGGGAAGCTATGCGATCCAGGGAATCGGCTCCTTCATGGTGGAAGGCATATCAGGATCCTACACAAATGTGGTGGGGCTGCCCCTATGCGCCCTGATCAGAGCCCTCGTTTCCCTTGGGGCACTCCAAAGGTTTCCTCTTCCGCCTTAGGAACCCCGCCCTTCGTGCATGAGAGGTAAGGGAAGATCTAAATAACGAATAACGAATATCGAACAAGGAATACCGAATGTCGAAGGATAAAAGAGGATTCGATCAGAACATCCACTTCAAAGTGAGCCCGTATGCCGCTCCCGGGGAGCCTCTGAAACAAGAAAAAAGGTCGCCATAGCCTCTCCACCAACGATGAGGGCTCCTACTTTAGTTCGTGCTTTTCCTTGTTCGACCCCGCCGAAAGATTCCTCCGCCGGACGATTTCGGAGAGAATCACACCCGCGGCCACGGCCACGTTCAGCGAATCCACATTCCCTGCGGCCGGAATGCCTATCACCTCATGACAGCGCTCGCGAACGGTTTTGGCCATCCCTCGCTCCTCGTTTCCCAGGACGAGCACCAGGTCTCTGTTCCAGTCAAAATGATAGACGCTGCTGGAGCTCTCCCCGGCCGTACCTATAATCCAGAGGCCTTTTCCGGCCAGAAGATCCAGAGCTCTTCCGAGATTTACGACTCTGGCGATTGGGAGATGGACATAGGCTCCCGAGGAGCGTTTCAGGACCTTTGAAGAGACGCTTGCAGAGCGGTCTTTCGGGATGACGAGACCGTGGGCTCCAAAGAAGGCTGCCACGCGGATGAGAGCCCCCAGGTTTCCCTCGTCCGTGATATGATCGGCCGCGATCACGAGGGCTCTACCTTGACTGTGACTGCAGAGATCGATGATCTGGTCGAGCTCCGCGTAAGCGAAGCCCTTGCTGAGAGCCACAATGCCCTGGTGGGCAACCCCGGGCAGGGAACGGGAAAGCTCTTCTCGTTCTTTGAACCGGACGGGAATTCCCTGCTCGCGGGCAAGCTGGAGAATCTCCATGGCACGGGCGGACTTTTTCCTCTCCGCGATCCAGATTTCTTGGATTTCGATCCGTCTCTGCGCCAGAGACCCTCGCACCCCGTGAAAGCCCGCTATGAAATGTGGCATTTCTTTCTGAATGAGATCACCTCCAGGCCCTGCCCAATCGAGGTTCGATCCCGCAAAAGCCTCCCTAACCGGTGACCTTCGGGGTAAATCAGGGAAAGGGGAGGTCAAAAAGGTCCTTAAGCTGGGGTGCCCTGCGTGCGGTCCGGCATCGCTCTGCGAGGATGATGGATTTGAATTCTTCGATGGCCCTCTCAAGGTCATCGTTGATGATGATGTAGTCATAGAAGACGCATTCTCGGATCTCCTCGGAGGCTCGTTCCATTCTCCTCTTGACAATGTCCTTCCCATCTGCGGCGCGGCTTTCCAGCCTCTGCTTGAGAGCTTTCAAAGAGGGCGGGAGGATGTAGACGAGCAGGCTTTTTTCGAAATGGTTCTTGATGTTTTGAGCCCCTTGAGAATCCAGATCCAGCAAAACATCGAGCCCGAGGGAGAGCGGTTTCTTGAGTTCCGGAAGGGACGTGCCGTAGTAATCGCCGTATACGGTTGCCCATTCGGCGAATTTCCCCTCCTGAATCATGCTCTCAAAGGTCTTCCTGTCAGCGAAGTGATAATCCTTTCCATGGACTTCCTTAGGTCTCGGCTTCCGGCTCGTATGGGAGATGGAATATGCAAGACCGTCCAGCCTCTCTCTCACGGCTTTGAGAATCGTTGACTTGCCTACCCCGGATGGTCCGGAAAGGACGAAAAGTTGGCCTTGCATGACTAGGCTTCCAGATCTCCCTTGGTTAGGGTGCAGTTCGGGCTGAAACGCTGTGCGAGGGTTTCGGACTGAATGGCCGACAGGATCACATGGTTGCTGTCGGTGATGATGACGGACCTTGTTCTCCTGCCCTGGGTGGCGTCGATCAACCTCTTCTCCTGCCGCGCTTCATCACGGAGACGCTTGATCGGTGCAGCATTCGGAGAAATGATGGCGATGACCCGCGAGGAAACGATTGAATTTCCGAACCCGACGCTGACAAGCTTGGGACTCATAGAGACAACTCCTTTCATTCCACGTTTTGAACCTGCTCCCGCAGTTTTTCGAGCTCTGCTTTTATTTCCACCACGATTCTCGAGACCTGTGCATCGGAGGCCTTTGCACTCAGGGTATTGACCTCCCTGTTGATTTCCTGGATCAAAAAATCCAGCCTTCTCCCCACTGCGTCCTCCATTCCGAGAACCTCTCGAAACTGTTCAAGATGACTCCCGATGCGCACGGTTTCTTCCGTAATATCCGATTTCTCCGCAAGAAAGGCCACCTCCTGGGCAAGACGAGTTTCGTCCACGATCACATCCTGCTGAATGCGCCGAACACTTTCCAGCAGCCTCTTTCGATATTGTACCAGCAGATCGGGGGTCCGTTCGGTCATGTCCCGGATGTACGTTTCAATGAGCCCGATCCTTTTCAAGAAATCGGCCTTGACCGCGTCTCCCTCCCTGATTCTCATCAAATCAAGGGAATCGAGCGCCTGCCTGATCACCTCCTGGAAGCCGGGCTTCATCCTCTCCACGTCCACCTCGGGAGGATTGAAGAGAATCACATCCTTCATCTGGCAAAAAGATTCCAGAGGGATTTTCCGGTCCATGCCCAATTGCTCGGCCAGTTGATCGAAAATGCTAAGATAGGAACGCACCAGAGGCACGTTCAATTCGAGATGATAGGCGTTCTTCTCGGGGCTTTCTTCCACCTGAACGGAAATCTCCAGGCGTCCTCTTCTTATTTTGGAATATACGAGGCTTCTCAGTTCATCTTCAAGCACTTGATAATTTTTAGGAATACGAAAAAAAACATCTCGGTAACGATGATTGACCGATTTGATCTCCGCCACAAAGAGCGTATCGCCCAGGCGGACTTCCCCCCGACCGTAAGCTGTCATACTTCTAAGCAAGGCGCTTCATCTCCCTTAGCTGTTCCATGTAAGTCTTCCTGATTCCATTCAACCACTCTATGAGCTGCGGATCCGAGTAGTCTCTGTAGGTCCATGGAAGCGGCCTGAAGCTTCCTCTTTGAAAAAGAAGCGTTAAATCCGCATAGATCCCTTTTGCGAGATAGACCCTGTGGACATAGTTCTTTCCGGTAGCCAGGACGAGTCTCTCCGGGGATATGTAACCAGGATCGATGTTGACCGTTCTTTGTCCCTCTCGGAGATGATTCCGCTCGATCTCATTGGACTTCAGTTTTATCTGGACCAGATGGTCGGGCGAAACCAGTTTGAGGAAAGAGAGGAATCGTCGATGAAGCGGCCAACCCATCTCCCTGGCGTAGTATTTGGTTCGATCAAAGAGGAGTTCAGGGCTGATCCAGTCCACCTGACCCAACTGAACTGACAGGTCGTCAATGGCCTTATCGATGAGCGCCTTATCAGGGGAAAAAATGCTTGAAATGAGTTTCACCGGATCCGGTTCATGGGGCTCGCTCATGTCTTACCAGAAGCCTCCCGAGCAAGGGTTCTAAGTCCGACCCGTCTTTCTCCGGGGCAGGGAGTAACCACGGCCGGTCAGGCAAAAGCGGCGGGGTATTTCCCGTTCAAGACCTTTTTCAAGTCCTCCGCTCTCACCGCGGTGGTTCCAACCTCGCCGACGGCAATGCCTGCCGCGAAATTGGAAATCATTGCGGAGTATTTCAAGTCGAGACCGACGGCCAAGCCCAGTGAAAAAGCGCCGATAACGGTATCCCCTGCTCCGGTGACATCGAACACCTTCCTGGCAACGGTGGGAATGTGGGTGATCTCGCCGCCACGCTCGAACAGCGTCATTCCGTCCTTCCCCTGGGTGATCAGCACGGAACGGCAATGAAGCTCATCAAGCATTTGTTTGCCCGCGCGAATCAGGCTTTCTTCATCAACGATTTGAAAACCGCAAAAGAACCCCGCCTCATGATGATTGGGCGTAATCGCGTCCACCCCTTGGTAATTCCGGAAATTGCCCGTCTTGGGATCCACAACAATGGTCGCCGAGGACGATTGGGCCAGTTTTTTCAGGCCCGCCATCATCGAGGATGTGATGACCCCTTTTCCGTAATCGGAGACAACAATGGCATCGGTCCGCTCCATTGTGCTGCCGATAAAGCGCAATAACTTCTCTGTGTTTTCGGCTCCGATAGGAGCCTTGTTTTCCCTGTCGAACCGAACAACCTGCTGGCTGTGGGCGACAACCCTTGTCTTGATGCTTGTGGGCCTGTCCTGTTCGGTGAGGACCCCTTCGGTGGAAAGGCCCAACCGAGCAATCATCTGGACAATTTCGCGGCCCGTCCGGTCATTGCCCACAACGCCACAGAGGATCGATTTCGCCCCGAGGGTGGCGATGTTGTGGACCACGTTCGCCGCCCCACCGAGCATCTTCGTCTCCTGCTTCACTTCCACAATGGGGACCGGGGCTTCCGGGGAAATCCTCGACACCTCCCCCCAAATGTATTCGTCCAGGATTATATCGCCGATGACGAGGATTCTCGCCCTGGAAAAATGGTCCATGGATTCTCTGAGGAATCTTAGCTCCTGGTCCCGTGGAGTTCTCTCAACCATGATCGCTCGCTTTCCGATTATCCCCTTTCCTCCATCGTGCGCTTTTTAAATCCCTCTGTGCAATGTACCCGCACGCTTCCCGTTTGGGGCATCACGATTTGGATACCGCGTTTTAGGAAGGCCTGCGACCCGGCAGACGGAAACGATATGAAAAGCAAAGTCAGGCAGTCGTCGGAGTCCAATGTAACAAAACTATTTTTATACCACCATCATCCAGGGTTGTCTATAGAATCCATGAATGAATTTCCGACTCCACCCTCTTTCCATGCTTTCCGCTTCCTTCCTTCGTCCCCTGTGAGGCATGGAAATCAGGAGGCCGCCGGGTATTCATGTTGACTTTTTCCAGCCCTTCCTTTAATTATGAAAGGTCCGACTGGAGTCTCTGGGAAAACAGGAGCGTGCTCTGCCGCGAACGGCTCGGACCTTCTGCCTGTCCACCTGAAGCTGAGCCGGGGGAGCCAAGGCAGGCTCGATTCTCCCTTTCGTTGAGACTGTGCGGAGTGATGGAACCGGAGGAAGAGTTCGGTGAAAATTATCATCGTTGGCGCGGGCGAGGTGGGTTTCCACATCGCCCAAAGACTTTCTGAGGAAGGCCAGGATGTGGTTCTCATTGACAAGGATCCTCAGAAGATTAGACGGATCACGGAAGACCTGGATGTACAGACTTTCTTGGGTTCAGGGACGAGCCCCCGCGTTCTGAAGGACGCAGGAGTCAAAGAGGCGGAGATGCTTGTGGCAGCCACGGACAGCGATGAGGCGAATTTGATCTCCTGTATGCTGGGCAGCAATCTGAACCCTTACATGGTCAAAGTGGCCCGTGTGAAGAGCGAAGAGTACCTGGAGGAAAAGGAGTTTTTGGGAGAGGGCATGCTGGGGATCGATCTCATCATCAATCCCCAGTCCGTCATGGTAAAGACCATCCTGAACCTGATGGAGGTGCCGAGGGCATCCGAGGTGATTAATTTTGTCGGGGGCCGCGTGAAGTTGATCGGTCTCACGGTGAAGGAGCACGACCCGCTCAATGGCCGTCAGTTGCTGTCTTTTAAGGACCTGGAGGAAAAGGTCCTGGTGGGAGCCATCGTGCGGGAAAATCAGGTGCTGATTCCGCGCGGCGATGACGTCATTCGGGCAGAAGACCTCATTTATCTCGTGGTGAGAAGAGAGGAACTGGGCCGGGTTCTCGGACTTTTCAATATCAAGGAGGAGACCCTGAGGAGAGTGATCATCGTGGGCGCGGGGCAGACAGGGATTTCTTTGGCCATGGCCCTGGATCAGAGCAAAGTGAACGCAAAGATCATCGACCAGGATAGCGCCAAGTGTGCCAGCCTGGCGGAAAGACTGAAGCGAGTGATCGTGATCAACGGGGACGGAAGAGATAAAGATCTTCTCCTGGAAGAGAATATCGGGGATACGGATTTTTTGGTTGCTCTTACCGGCGACGAAGAGAGCAATGTCCTGATTTCTCTCCTGGCAAAGGGACTCGGCGCCAAGAGCACCATCACGCGGATCAGCAACCTGAGCTACATACCCCTCGTATCGGCCATCGGGATAGACACCGTTGTGAGTCCCAGGCTCTCCGCGGTGCGGGCGATTCTTCAGTACATCCGGCGCGGCAAAATCATTTCAGTGGCCCCTTTAAAGGGGGAGCTTGCCGAAGCCATTGAGGCCGAGGCATTGGAAACCTCCGATATCGTGAATGTTCCCCTCTCCAGAGTGAAATTTCCAAAAGGGGCCATTGTGGGGGCCATCGTTCGGGGTGAACAGATCATCATTCCCCGTGGCGATAGCGTGATCAAACCTCAAGACCGGCTCGTCATCTTTGCACTGCAACAGGTTGTCCCCAAACTGGAAAAGCTTCTCACCGTCAAACTGGAATACTTCTGATGCACTTCAGGGTGATCACCCGGTTAATCGCCATACTGACCTTTTTTCTGGGCCTATCCATGGCAGGGCCGCTCCTGGTCTCCCTTTTGTGTGGAGATGGAGGCGCGACGGCATTGCTTGTTTCCATGCTGATCACATCGGCCACGGGACTTCTTTTCTACCTGGGGGCTCGGAGAAAGGGGGATACGCAGCTAAGCCACCGGGATGGTGTAGCCATTGTCACGCTGGGATGGATGACGGCCGGATTTTTCGGAACCCTTCCCTATCTTTTCTCAGGAGCCATATCCAACTTCACCGATGCGTATTTCGAATCCTTGTCCGGCTTCACGACCACCGGAGCCTCCATCCTTATGGACATCGAGAGCCTGTCGAAGGGGATTCTTCTCTGGAGAAGCCAGACGCAATGGTTCGGCGGAATGGGGATCATCGTGTTTTCCATCGCCATTCTCCCTTTTCTGGGGGTGGGCGGCATGCAGCTTTACAGAGCGGAAATCCCCAGCCCCGTAGTGGACAAACTGAAGCCAAGGATATCGGAGACGGCGCAACTGCTTTGGAAGATCTATGTTCTGATCACGGTGCTGGAGGTGGTACTGCTGGTTTTCGGTGGAATGCCTGTATTTGATTCCGTCTGTCACGCATTTTGCACCATGCCCACAGGTGGCTTTTCTCCAAAGAACGCCAGCGTCGCTCACTACCCCTCCCCCTACCTCCAGACTGTCATCATTGTCTTTATGCTCCTGGCGGGCATCAATTTCTCGCTTCACTACAAACTGATTCGGGGAGATATCGCAATCTTCGGCAAGGATTCGGAGTGCAGGGTGTTTCTCATCTTGTTTGCCGTATTTACCCTCATTATCGGGATCGATATCTATGGGCATTCCTATCAGTCGATTCCGGAAGCCTTTCGCCACGCGGCTTTCCAGTCAAGTTCCATCCTGACCACCACCGGCTTTGTCACGGCCGATTACGACCGTTGGCCTGCCCTGTCCAAAATGATCCTCCTGGTCTGTATGTTCCTGGGCGCCATGGCCGGGTCTACCGGGGGTGGCATGAAGACCATGCGCATTATGCTTCTGGCCAGACACTCCTATCAAGAGGTCTTCCGCATCATCCATCCCCACGCGGTCACCGCAGTGAAATTGGGTGGGAGATCGGTTCCCTCCGAGGTGCTCAGCAGCGTCTGGGGGTTCTTCGCCCTGTATATCGGAGTCTTTATTGTCGCCACTTTCATTATGGCATCTCTGGGCCTGGATTTGATTTCGGCATTTGCATCGGTTGCCGCATCGATCGGGAATATAGGCCCCGGCCTGGGGCTTGTGGGGCCTGTCAAGAATTACCTGGAGGTCCCGGCCCTTGGAAAATGGGTCCTGGGCTTGTGCATGCTCCTGGGTCGTCTGGAGATCTACACGGTGATTGTTTTGCTCGTCCCTGAATACTGGCGGAAATAAGTCCGTTTCTCTTTACATTTGGCTACGGCTGTATATAATTCACCCCCGGGTTCATTTTGCTTGCTAAAAACCATGCAGGCTGAGAAATCCGACGAATAAAGACCTAAACTCCTTTGCCCTCTCTGCCTAAGAGGTGAGGGCCGGGGGTTAGGCGTCCCATGCATTCATCCTGAGGAGGTGAAGATATGAGATCGGGTGAGACGGGAAGGAAGCTGGCCGATAGAATTAAGCAGGCGATTCACGACGGAAAGATCACAACCTCGGAGTACGACGAGATCCTTGCAATCGCCGATGAAGACGGGCAGGTGGATCCGCAGGAGAAGAGACTTCTGAACCAGCTTCAGGAGCTTCTGGCCAATAAGACGGTAATGCGGGTGCCGGACTGAACAAAGACCGTTCCCGTCACCGGTGCCCTAACGGGAAAATCGGTTTTCCCGAAAAACGAGAGGAGATTTCCCATGGAGGTCCTGGAAGCCATAAGGAAGCGCACGTCCATCAGGGCGTTCAGGTCCGATGAAATACCGAAGCAGGTTTTCATGGACATTTTGGATACCGCGACGCGTGCGGCTTCCGGAGTGAACCTGCAGCCCTGGGAGTTCTTTGTAGTCAGAGGCCAAGCGCTCAAGGATCTGAAGCGAGCCAATTTGGAATCCCATCGCCTTGGAAAGCCGCCGTGTCCGGAGATTCCCGTGGGGGCCCTGAAGGGTGTCGCCCCCGCCCTCGAGGGCGTATACAGGGAACGGCAGGTGGAGCTGGCAAAGCAGATCTTTCAAATCCTCCACATCAGCAGAGAAGACAAAAAGAAACAGCAGGATTGGAACGAGCAGATGGTTCAATTTTATGATGCCCCTGCTGTGATCGTCATCGTGATGGACAAAATGCTTCAGGGGGCCTGGCCCATCCTGGACATTGGCTGTGTGACCCAGAACCTCGCCCTTGTTGCGCAAGGATATGGCCTGGGTACCTGTATCATGCGCGCCATCGTGGACCACCCGGAACAGCTCAGGAGCATCGTGGGAATCCCGGATTCAAAGCAAATCGTGGTGGGGGTGGCTTTGGGATACCCGGATTGGGACCATCCCATCAACCAGTTGAGAACGAACCGGGAGAGGTTGGAAAGAATCGTTACTTTTGTGGGATGACGAGACCATCCCAAGCCCTCCCACTGATCCTGGAAGGGAGCCAGGATAATCCCCGCCCTACCAGCCCGCCATGGAAGGAACGGCATTTTCGACCCCGCTAAAAAGACAGCGGGATCTTCGACACGCGGGGTTTTAAAAAAAGACAGCGCCGCACCAATTCCTCCATTTGAAAGTGAACTGCCGCCGTAGGGGTCCATCCATTTGATATTGGAATTTGATCATTTGGCATGGAGCAAATGATCACCATCCGGTTTGCGTTTTATGGTAGGGAACTTGCATCTGGCTGAAAGGCAAAGAGGTGCTTTATGGATCGCAGGGATGCGATAAAGAAGTTCTATCTTGAACACCTTCCCGGATCGAAAATGGAGGGGAACCTTTTAAAGGCTCCATGTCCTTTTTGCCCTTCCGGGGAAGATGAAAAACCGGCAACGATGGTTGTCCACCTTGCCCCTGAAAGCTTTTTCATGGGGTACTTCAGATGCCTGCGGAGATGCATTTGTGGAGGGTTTGCGCCTCACTTTGCGAGGATGATGGGGATGGGCCCTCACGAGGTTCCAGGGTACGATCCTGACCGCGAACCCTATGTGCGCGACATTGTCTACCCCGGCAAGAATCTCAATGCGGAAATGAAGAAAACCATGTCTCTTATGGGCGATAACGAGTATGCTCATTTTAGAGCGTTCGGTGTGTCCAGAGCAGTGCTGGCGGAAATGAAGATCGGTTACAACGGAAGGTATCTCGTCTACCCCTATTTCCTGGAGGACGGGAATTGCTACGCCGCCCACTGCATCTTGCCTGAAAAGCAAGAGGACCATTTCTGGCATGGCAATGAGGAGTTTTTCACGGAGGAATTCCGTGTTTTCAACGAGCAGGAGATCGAGAGATGTGAAGAGGGCGCCCTTTTTATCGTGGAGGGGGAGAACAACCTTTTGGTTTTGAGAGAGCTGGGTTATCCGGGGATTGCCGTCGCAACGGCCTCGGATCTTGAATCCATCGCACCGGAAAGGCTCGCCCACGTGAGGCATGTCTTCTTGTGGATGAACCATAGCCCCGAGGCACAGCTTTCGGTCCGCTCGGTGGCCATGAGGCTCGGCTTCAAGGCAAGAATTGTCAGATGGCCTCCCAATCTCAAGCGTGGTTACAGCCTTTGCCAGATGGCCAAGGAAAAGGGGAAGGACTTTCGCACCGCTGCATCTTCCATGATCAAGGCTGCAAAGTCTTTTTCTCCATTTTCATCCCCTGAAAAGGAGCACCGGAGGTTTTTCGAGGTGCTGGAAATGGAGAAGGGGCAGAGCCTCCCCGGCCTGAGTTCGGGCTTCCAGAAGGTGGACGAGAGCCTGAATGGAATCCGGGGAATCAATATCATGGGAGGACCTCCCAAAGCCGGGAAATCCTGCTTCTTCATGCAAATGTCCACGGAGATGGCAAGGCTCGGGACACCCGTGATCTACTATGATTTCGAGAACAGTCGTCGCACAATCTACCTGAGAACCCTGTGTCGCCTGAGCAGGCTCTCTGAAAAGGAGATGCGATCGAGAAACCTTGATGAAGTCAAGTCGCGGAAGCTTGAGGAGGCATTCGCCTGCTTCAGAGACCTGCTGGAGTTCTTTCGGGTGGTCACGGACAGAAAGCTGAGCCCCGATCTCATGCGGAGGCAAATCGACTTCCTGCAGCATGAAACGCGCAAGGACCACACCCTCGTTGTGGTGGACAGCCTCCATAAGCTTCCCTTCAAGAGCCTCTCGGACAGAAGAACAGGCATCGATTCCTGGCTCCGTCACATGGAGGCCATCCGGGACGAACAGAACACTTCTTTCTTGGTCATTTCCGAGCTGTCCCGCGGCCAGGGGGGGACCTATGACAAAAAGCCCGACCTGGGCTCATTCAAGGAATCCGGCGATATCGAATACAGCGCAGACAACGCCATGATTCTCATGCCTGAGTGGGACCCCCTGGGCTCCCTTTCCACCGAACAGAGAAAGAGCGTCCTTTGGCTGGTGGCCAGCAGGGAAAGCAGTCCCGGCAAGATCGCCACCTACCTGGTTGAATACCCTTATTGGGGGTTCCAGGAGTTGGATTAGTCATTGCCTGGCCAGGCACGTTCCTCGCAGATCGGGGTGACTCTCCACCCATTGCCGGGTAAATTCCTGCTGATCCAGGGCGGGATCCTCCTTCAGCGCTTCGGCGAGGTCTCTGGTCATTCGTGCTTGGTCGATACATCTTCCGCATTCAATGAGGATTTCCGCGAAATGCTGGCAGCCCTTGCGCCCGATCTCCCGCATGACCTTGGATTCCCAACCCTCTTCGCGTAAACACATTCCAACGGCATTCTGCAGTCTATCCACCGCCTTCGGGCAGACATAATTGGTATATCGCTTCATCCACCCCTGTATGGTCAGGATGACCCCGTCGGATATACGGACATCCATCTGGATTTCCATCCCGTAGATGTGGTCTTCCTGGATCCCGTTCAACCGGATGGTGTCGTTGTCAAGAATCTCGGCCCCGACCAGTTGGCTTCTGCTCAGCGTAATCATTTTCGTCTCCTTCGATGTGGGATTGTTCTCCGGAACCTGCTGCGGAGTCTGCTTCACCATTACAGATTGAGTCCCTGCATGATGGGGCTGTCATCTGCAAAGGCAACACAGCTACGAACCAGCCTGGGGTTCGACTTGAGCATCTCCCTTGTCACGGCGAGCCTTTCTTCATCACTGAGGTTTTCACGCCCTTGAAGTCCCGGAAGCGTGAAATGAAGGATGACCGCGTTCGAGCACTCAAGGACCGCATTGATCATGATAGGACATCCGGCAGGTCCGCCCAAAAGGCCGCGCACGATTTTGCGAAGCCCGCTTCCCACCCGGACCCCTTTCACTTTCTCGATGATCTGGGTGGCGGCCAGACATTCCCGGTGGGGCAGGCGCTTGAGCTGCGCGTTCGCTTCCAAAATCTGAAGATCCGGAGGCTGGAACTTGATTTGAACAAAGGCCTCAAGCAGACTGTCCACGAGTCTCCAGGAAACCATGAGATTCCCGTCCGGTTCCGGCTCCACCTCAACCACCTTGTTCCTCAGAAAATTCAATATCATCTCAGACCTCCCTGGGAATTAAGATTGCTTCTTCCTGGGGCAGGATAGGACAATGGCTTTTCTCCGTCAAGAAAACATCGGCCGCGATGAGGGAATTTCCCCTTTTTCTCCGGAAGGAGGATTTCCCCCCCTCTTCGAAGGAGCGGAGACTGGCGATATTGAATTTCTCCATTTGCATAACCATCCGGCTTATTTGATGAACCAGGCAACGTCGAAAAACACTGGCCAGAGCGTGTGCAATATGTTACAGGCAAGGTCCGAGAAACCTGACAGGGGATCTTCTTTTAACCCGGTTCATTTCATGACCTTGATTGCCCGCCCGGGGAGCGTTTTTCAGGTGCGATAGAGTTGGAGGCGCGGCAGGGCTCGCAGACTGCCTCCTTTCAGAGAAGATGATGATGTGATTCGGCAAACGATTTACTGGCGAGTGCCCGGGAACCAAAATCAACAGGGCGAGCGCCAATGGATGTTTTCACAGGAGTCCCTTGTTTTCTGGGCTCGCAGGCCCAACCCGTATTTATCCACCTGCACCTTGAGGGTTTAACCATCGGGTCGTCCTGAAAGATTCGTGCCGGGACTCCTTCGTAACGACTGGTCCGCCTGGAGGGAGATCAAGGTGGCAACGGGGAGCGGTCGGTGATGGAAGAAGCGAAAAAGGGTCTTTATTATGGCTGGTGGATCGTGGGCGCTTGCCTCCTGGGGACAAGTGTGGTGGGAGGAACCGGCTTCTACTGCTTCGGCGTTTTTTTCCCGCGAATCATGGCCGAATTCCACTGGAGCCGTGCTGCTGCGGCGGGTGCGATTTCCGTATACTGGATCGCCTCTGGTTTAGCCGCGCCTTTCATCGGCAGATCTCTGGACCGATTAGGCCCAAAGCCCGTCATGGTTGCCGGGATTCTGGCAAGCGGCTTCAGCCTGGTGATGTTGAGTTTTACACGGTCCCTTTTTTATTTCCACAGTTTTTACGCCCTGCTGGCTGTCTCACATTCCGCTACTGCAATCGTACCCTACGGTTTCCTCATCTCAAACTGGTTCCGCAGAAAAAGAGGCAAGGCGATGGGGATAACCACTACCGGAATCAGCCTGGGTGGGCTCATCCTCGTTCCCGTGACGGAATTGTTGATCCACCACTACGGCTGGCGCACGTCCTACATCATCCTTGGAATCTCGGTCGCTTTGGTGGCTACTCCGGTTTTTCTTCTTGTGATCAAAACCAACCCGAGGGAAGCAGGTTGGCTTCCTGATGGAGTGCCCGCGGCCGAAGGCGGATCCTTTGCCGCGGATTTGAAAGGAACCGAACCCGCGGACCGGGTCCTATCCGATCCGCCATGGCCTCTCGGGAAGATCCTTCAAACCTTGCCCTTCTGGCTCATGTCCGTCACGGTTCTTTGCACTTACATGGTCATGTTTGGTGTGCTTACCCATCAGATCCCCTTCATCATGGACATGGGAATAACCTCGAGCACTGCGGCCGCCGCTTTGAGCTTCACCGCCCTGATGGGAATCATCGGCAAGCTTTCCATTGGTTTCATGGCCGACCGATTCTCTGTCAAGCTGGCTACCGTCTTCACTTTGGGTCTTCAGATGATGGCCGTGTTGATGCTTACAAATGCGGACACGATGATCATGATTTGGATCTATGTATTTTGCTTTGGTTTCGCCATGGGAGGAGCCACGCTGCGCCCCCTTTTGCCGACCTGGCTCTTCGGGCTTGCCTCCCTTGGTACCTTGCAGGGGATTACACAGATGTTCACTTCCGCCGGCTCAGCGGTAGGTCCCTATCTGGCGGGGTATATGTACGATGTTTTCCAAAGCTACCACAGGGCTTTTGTCATCTTTGCGGTCATCTGTGGGATCGGTTTGGTGGCCATCACGCTCGCGCGCCCAGCCAGGCATAAGTCCTCTTAGCTCGTAGTATCCATGGAGGATAGGCGAGGGGTAGTGTATCCCTCGGATATTGTAATAGGGACCCGCATGTGGAATTGAGAGCGTGCATCCCCAATAGGGAAGCAGGATGTGGTTCCGAATAAACCTTGATGCCGGGGAGCGGATTAGCGAACCGGCCCGCACTTTCAAGAGGAGGTGAACATGCCGAGTGGTCATGTGAACGGTGTAAATCTCAATTACCAAATGGCGGGAACGGGGAATGCCGTACTTTTTGTCCACGGATATACGGGAAGCGGCAACGACTGGTCCCACCAGATATCGGCCCTGTCTCCCACACACCGGGTGACAGCCATGGATTTAAGAGGTCACGGAAAGTCGGATGCCCCCTCCAAAGAAGAAGAGTACTCCATGGAAATCTTCAGGGACGATGTGCTTGGCCTCCTGGATCACCTGCGAATGGACAAATGCTGTCTGGTGGGCCATTCCCTCGGGGGGTTCATCGCTCTGGAATTCGCCCTGGCACACCCCCATAGACTGGCCGGTCTGGTTCTGGTGGACACTTCGAGCGGGGATTGGGACCGGCCTGCGGGCTATGGGGAGTTGAGGATCAAACTCGATGAACTGGCCAGGAAGGAAGGCATGGAGGCCGCTTTTCACTACGATGCCTCTCACAATCCCCTGAGGATTGAGCGGTTTCAAAAGCACCCGGAATTGCGGGAGGTGTTCAGGAAGAAGATGTGCATGACATCCGTTGACGGCTACATTTACGCCGGAAAGGCGATGGGAAGATGGCAAACGGTCACGGAGCGTCTCCCTCGCATCGGGGTTCCAACCCTGGTGGTGTGGGGGGAAGAGGATTGGCCTTTCAGGACTTCCGCCCGGATGCTCACAGAGAGGATCCCGAACGCCCAGCTTGTGACGATTCAGGCAGTGGGGCACTCTCCCCATGAGGAGGCGCCCGGGGTGTTCAACGATGTGTTGACGAAGTTTCTGAAAAAAATCGATTTCTGAACGCCCTTGTGGAAAGGGGAGCCATGGACGGGAGAGAACCATTGAAAAGGACACGAGATGGTGTCTATGTTGTGGGTTACGCTCACACAGAGGTGAAAAGCCGAATCCACGAAAGTTTCTTGGACCTGGCCGGCCAGGTCTCCATCGGCGCCGTTAGTGCAAGCGGTCTCCCCAAAGAGGAGATCCAGGGTCTTCTCATCACGCAGGAGGGATACGGAAACTACGTCAATGCACAGATCACGGGCGCACGCCTCGCCTGCCAAATGAGACTGGAGACCAGGTTTCTGGGCACGTTCGATTGCGGCGGGATGTCCGCAGCAATGGCCGTCAAAATTGCGGCTACAGAAATCATGACCGGGCGCATCGATACCTGCCTCGTGGTCGGAGTGGAAAAAAAAGCGGAACCCTTGGGCGATCCCGTTTTTGATCGCAGCGCTCTTGTGGATCGAAATGCAGGGACCTTCGGGCCTCTTGAGTCTCTTTACAGCCTCAACGGACCGCTGCCCCTACCCTTTTACGCCATGAGCCAACAGCGGTGGATGGCGAAGTATGGACTGCGTTCCGAGGACATCGCCCATTTGCCGGTTTTGTTGCGACAAAACGCTTCCAGAAACCCAATCGCCCAGTTCAGGCAGCCGATCAGCCTTAACGATGTTCTCTTCTCGAAAATAATCTGTCCCCCCATCCGGCTCCTGGAGTGTTGTGCCCGCTCCGAGGGAGCAGCGGCTGTGGTTCTCGCGTCAAGAAAGGTGGCAACCGAACTGCAAGGAAAGCGTGTGAAGATCAGGGGGTTCGGTGAGGCACACGATTCCTCGCATTTTTTTCCCGAAAGAGGGGATGCTGCCCGGTTCCCCAGCGTTGAAAGGTCCGCCCGGGAGGCTTATGAGGATGCGGGGATAAGGCCTGAGGATCTCAATGTGGCCGAAATCTATGGCGCTTTTGCAGGGACGGAACTGATGGTCTATGAAGAGATGGGCTTTTTTGAAGGGGGTCGGGCTCCTTACGCAGTGCAAGCAGGGGAAACACGGATCGACGGTAGGCTGGCCGTAAATCCCAGCGGGGGGAGGTTGTCCCTCGGCCATCCCACAGGGGCCACTCCTCTTTTTGAGATGATCGAAATCTGCACCCAACTGCGGGAGGAGGCCAAAGAGCGTCAGATCAAAAACCCGGTCCTGGGACTGGTACAGGCAGAACACGGTATGGTGAACGGCTCCATCGTTTTGATTCTTGAAAGGGAAGCATGATGACATCTGCCCAAACAAAAGCGCTCTGGCGGGCAATCAGAAAAAGCAGCGACAGGACCCTTCTCCGCTTTTTCGAGGAGGTTCAGAAAAAACGCCTTCTGACCATCCGATGCCCTTCATGCAAGAAAAATGTTTTTCCCCCTCGCCCTTTTTGCCCGGACTGCTTGAACCAAGAGGTGGAAGTGACGGAGCACGGAGGAAGAGGAAGGGTGTATGCCTTCACCACCATGGGGGAGCCGTCCGAAGGAGGCAAGCCCATGACAGTGGCCATGGTTGAACTCCAGGGTGTGGAAGGCAGGGTCTTCGCTGCAGTGGACTGCCCGTTTGAAGAAATGACCATCGGCATGGAGGTCATCGTGGTTTATTCCCAGTGGGAAGGAATGGTCGTTCCTTGGTTTCGACCGCTGGAGCCCGATGAGAGAGGCTGAAAGCACCCTTCGGGTCCACCATGGCTTCTGGTTGTGTCTTTCAAAACACCAAGCTGAGACGCAGGCCAAAAGCTTTCGTCTTGTTCTCCGGTTCAACGACCCTGGTCTCCGGTACTCCGTTGAATGTGAGGACGGAGGAGTTCGAAGTACCAATGTGCCAGTACCTCAAAAACGGCTCTATGCTGAGCCCCAGGTCCTCCCTCAATTTGCCCGCGAATTCCAGGGAAGCCCTGATGCCGTAACCTTCAAGGAGATCCTGGTCCACTTCCGGATCGTTGTAGCCGGGATTCACATCACTGAGGTGGCTCTTCACCCTTCCGCCCAGGAACAGGTCGAATTCCACCTGAAAGCCCCAGGTCCAACCAATGGAAAGGGGGGTGCGTGTTTTAAGGCCTAGGGGAGAATAGAGGTAGCCGATTTCTCTCTCATAGCCGCCCGGTCCGCCGATCCGGTCGTTCCAGTAACGATAGGCGATCCCACCGAATGGGATCACTTCAAATCCGGCTATTTTATCCAGGTGATAGCCGACAACGCCTCTCAACTCCATTAGGAAATCCGTGGAATCCTCCTTGATGGGGACGCCCGACCAGGTTTGCCCGTTATATTCAAGCTCTCCCAGAGCCAGTTCCAGGTCGACCCAGATGCTCAGTCTGTCGGGCTTATGGTAGGTGTAGGTTCCGTGGGCGCCATACATGATGCCGTCAATGTCGATATCGATCTCCGGCTCGCTGTAATCCAGATAGAAGGGAACAAAGCCCATCTGGAAATGATGCTCCGGGATCCGAGGTTTTTCGCCTTCTCCGTATGAAACACCGGCCGATAAGAGGGGCAAAATCATAAGCAAGGCATATGCTTGAAGTTTCCGCTTCATCACCTTTTTACTCCTTTCATTTTCTAGACCGGGCCCAAGGCACTTCCAAGGCAGTTTTTCATCATCCATCTCTCACATATCTTATCCAGGTCGCTGCCGTCACTCCCCAGACCGCATTGAAAAAAATGACGAAAAGGGGTGTTAATGTACCCAGGGCGACACCCATCATTCCTTTTTTTGCGTCATAGGGAAACACGATGAAGAGCTGTGCGATCGTCGGCCCCAGACTGAGCAGCAGACCTCGCTTCAGGATCCTGTTTGGATAGAGCGGCAAGAGGAAAAGGGCGCCCCAGATTCCTCCCCACACGATTCGCGGGTAGAGCCACTGGGCGGAAAAGGCCGGCGCCATTGTAACTCCCAAAGCCTTCGTAATGCCGTAACTTCCAAACAGCCAGACAACCAGGCTGTTCGTGAGCCCTCCCAAACAGCCGGAGGCAAAGAGGGCTGTGATTTTCTTTGCAATCCTTCTCATGGGCGATCACCTTTCCAACAAAAGAACACGCGAAGATTCCTTTCTCAACGCCATATGAGCCGGCGCGGGCGGAGGGAAAGGCTGTAAGCAAGATGGTGCAGAAAAGCGTTCGTAAAAAGAATGGTGCCCAAAATTTCCAGAAACTCCTCCACCACCCGGAACCAGTGGGTGGCGTTTTTTTGCGTCATTCCCACTGCCTGGGAAAAGGCGTTGAAATACCTCTCATGGCCCTGCCAGAAATCCAAAAAGACCGCAATCCCATAAAGGGACAGGGCGGCAATGATGACGGCCTTATCCCTGGTTGAGGAGAGCGTCTTGAGCGTGAAGAGGAGAAGGAAAACAGCCATACCGCCGAAAAAGGGACCGTAGATGAATTGCCAGCCGTACGAGGGAAGTCTGAATCCCCCTCCGAAGATTTTTGGAACCAGGGTTCTTTTGAATGCAAAACCTAACTGTTCATGAACATTCACCTGATCGTCAATCGACAGGTACAGGAAAAAAAGGGCAATGACGAGCCAGCACAGGGCCTGGCGCCTGTTCGCACCCCGCTGCTCGAGAAAGCAGAGAAAGGCAACGCATGCTGCGACCATAGCCAGCATCACGGAATACCACGTACCGATGCTCGCTTCATATTTAATGCTGTAAATGCTCCGAAAGGCTTCCCCGAGATAGAGGGTTTTTACATGATGCTGAAGGGAATCCAGCATGACGAAAAGGAGGCCGATGGCGACCGATACCACAAGGAGTCTTCTCGCCACCTCGTCAAGATTCAAGAAAACGTCCTTAGGGTCTTTGTCCATAGATGTCCTGAATGTTTTTTCGCTGCTTTCTGCCTACCCGCGGGGGGGTTCTCGCGACTTGGATCGATCCGGGCGGGGATAACCCCCCCCCTCTACGCGGTCCAATCCTAATCGGGAAGGTGTCGCAACGTCAACGAATTCCTTTCGCCGTTCACCGTTGACCGTACACCGACAAACCCCCAAACCGAGCAGCTCTGATCGGAAGAGCGCAAGGCGCGAGGGCGTAAGAAGTAAACATCGTTTGGGCCAAATAGGGAGAACAAACTCTCCCGCAACGCGCAACTCGCAACCCTCAACCCAGAACCTTTATCCCTTCTGTTTCATTCGGAGGGTTCTCATTCGGTTGATGGCAGCCGCGAGTTCGATTCCTCTGAACCATGCCAGGTCGCCGGTCAGGTGGGGAGTGAGGTTGTCAAGGCCGTTTTTCTCCACGTCGGTTAAAACGCAATCGAGGATCTCCTTCAAGGTGCGATTCCCGTCCATGTATCTTTCCGCATAGTGAATGGCATAGCCGATCGCTTTGGTCTGCGAAGCATCCACCATCTGCTCCAGGTCCCAGAGATCAATGGAGGTTCTTCCGAAGATCAGCTCGCGAATCCCCTTCGCCGATATCTTGATTTTGTCTCTCCCCCTGAATGGATTGAAACTTTCCGGCAATGGAATTCGCTCCGTGATTCCTTCAAATGCGCGGCCTCCCTCCTGGATTCTTCCCGTGTCCGTGGTCGTTTCAATTTCGTGGGCTCTCTCGGTCACGTCGAAGGGCACGTAATTCGTTATCTGGATCACATGGTCCGCCACGCTGAAGTAATCCCCGGAACCACCCATGACCAGAACGGTCGAAACTCCTAAATCCCCGTAAAGCTGTCTCACCTTGTCGATAAAAGGGGTTATGGGCTCCTTGTCCTTGGAAACGAGCTGCTGCATGCGATAGTCCCGTATCATGAAGTTCGTGGCAGAGGTGTCCTCGTCCAGGAACAGGACCTCAGCGCCTGCCTCAATGGCCTCGGAGATGTTCGCTGCCTGGGACGTGCTTCCGCTTGCGTTTTCCGTGGAAAAGGCCGTGGTGGGTTTACCGAAGGGGAGGTTCTTGATGAAGGGCGAGATATCGGTCTTTTCGATGCGCCTGCCGTCGGCGGCCCTGACCTTCACCGCTGCCGACACCGTGACGGAAAGCTCTCTGCCGTCTCCGGGGATATGGTTGTAAATGCCCAATTCCAGCGCATTGAGGAGGGTGGACTTTCCGTGATACCCGCCGCCCACGATCAGGGTCACGCCCCGTGGAATTCCCATGCCCGCTATATTTCCTCCGTTGGGGAGTTCCATCTGGACCTTCAGGCTCCCCGGGGAGCGGAAGGGCACAACGGGGTCCTTTTCCATGGGACGCGGATCAATTCCGCTGGCCCTGGGCAATCTTGAGCCTTCCGCCACGAAAGCGATCAAACCCAATTCCCTGAGCCTGTCCCTGGCGAAGTCCGCGTCCTCCGCGGTCTCAATGTGCCGATAGAGCATCTCGCGGTCCAAATTTGGGAAGAAGAGGGATCCGTTGACGATGCGGGGGAGTTCCTCGAAGAACATGTTCTTTGCGTCCCTGGAGGAAATCCTTCTCCCCGCGGCCGGCAGCCCCATAAAGAAGCGAGCCTCCACGGAAGTTTCATGGATGAGGACGGAACTCCGTTCGAGGATTTCCTGCTCGGGCTTGTCCACGGTGATGAGCCCGCTTTTGCCCGTCCCGCGATTTCCTCTCGCGAACTTGCGGCAACAGTCATTGAATTGCCTCGTGAGAAAATCTCTAAGGGCAACGGCCCTGCTTCGGTTCGCGGTCATATCCTCGGTGAAGCCGGAAGCTTTTCTTTCGACCACGACACGCACCCGGCTCGGGGATGCGAAAGGGTCCCCCTGCACGTGATCCACATAGAGACGATAGGTGGGAAAGGTGTACTCCCCCCTGAGGTCGTTGTATGCCTTGTATCCTTTTCCATCGATGCGTCTCAACAGGTCTTCCAGTTGTCTGTCCGTTTTCATCCGGTCTCTCCGGTTCCGTCAGCCTTTTAAAATCTTGGCGGCCTAGACTTGACAAAAACGTAGACGTTTGTCAAGAAGGGACGGGCCGGTCAGAGCCAAGTAAAATTTGGTGCCGATTCATGATCTTTGGGATGCCACTGCTCGTCCGATGAACCGCTGCCTCATAGATCTCCTCGATCCATGCGGGCAGGTGCGGAAGGGAATCTTATCGTTTCAAACATGCAAGGTGTGAAGCATTTCACAGTCCTCCTGTGAAGTGTTTCATTGACGCCTTTCCCCCACCCGGTCTATGGATAAAAAACTGCGGAGAAATTCCGCATTGGATCCCCCCAATGAAGGCATCAGAGCCTCCCTCTAAGGTCCCGGCGTCCTCCAATGAAGCGGGCTTTGCATGCGTTCACGTTTCTTTTCCGCTTGCATGTGAACATTGCCGAAACAAGAAGGTTATTTGATTTCTAAAAGGTCCACCACCACATCTTTTCAAAGGGGTAGTGCCGGTGCAACATTTCCAGAATGAGCAGCGTGATCTCTCGAAGGAAGGACGTCCCTGGCCGTTGGAGGCCAAACGGATGAGGTATTGAATTTGAAAGGAGGAATGCATGAAAGGGGTCAGGATATTCGTTTTTTTCTCGGTTTTGTTCGTGGCATGCCCATGGGATGCCTCTCCTCATCAGCCGGCCGTGAATCAGCCGCAGCGATTCGGCGTCTCGGACGTTGGATTGAAAACCATCCCCGGTCATGATGCTTCGGGCACTCGTTTGGCCATGAGCACCAAAACCGGCCGAACCTCCGTTTCCCCACGGGAGCCTCTTGAATTGAACCTTCGGGATTTCATTGAACTGGTCTACAGGAAAAACGAACGGATTTTGTTCCAGCAGCTTGAATGGGGGGTCGCCAAGGACGCGGTTGAGGGTGAGCGAGGCATCTTCGAGCCGGATTTCGTCGGCGCCTATCAGCACGACAAAAACCGATACCAGAATACCGTAGAGGAGATCATTGCCCGTTCCCCCCTGATCTACAGGCCGGACTTGATATTTGACGAACGGAACAACACATACAGCGGGGCCGTGGAAGGATTAGTGCCCACGGGCACCCGCCTTCGTTTGGGATACGATCTGAGGGAAATCAACAACAACCTTTCGGATTTTTTGGAGCCTGGGGGGCTTGACCAATACAAGACCTTCCTTGGTGCAAGCCTGGAACAGCCGCTGCTCAAGAACGGAGGAATCAAGGCGACCATGGCCAAAATCAGAATTGCAGAGGCGGATGCGGATGTCGCCTTCCAGGCCTACCGCCAGGAGATGATGGGGACCGTCTTCGATGCGGCTTCCACTTACTGGGAGCTCTATCTGGCGCAGGAGCGATACAAGGTGAGACAGGACTCCGTTCGGATTGCCTCAGAACTTTTGCAACACAATCGTGAGTGGGCCAGCGCGGGAAGGATGGCTGAAACAGAGGTCATGGAGGCGGAGGCCGGTCTGGCGCTGCGAAAGTCCCTGGAAAGCGCTGCGGGACAAGAGATGACATCCGCCATGAACCGGGTTCGAAGCTTTTTTTCCTCTTCGACTGCTGAGGAGGAGATGCCGGTCAGGGCTACGGATAAGCTCCGAGTGGAAATTGTGGATGCTGATTTTAATCAAAGCTACATCCGGGCACTAAAGCTGCGGCCTGAGTATCTGTCCACCCGCAGGAAAATTGAACGGGAAGGAATCCGTGTGGAGTTCGCAAAAAACCAGAGATGGCCCCAGCTCGATTTGAAAGCCAGCTATGGGATCAATGGACTCGATACCTCCGCGAGCGGATCCTGGAAGTACGCGGCCGATTTCGATTATGAAGCTTACACGGTCGGTGTGGAGTTGCGAATTCCCATTGTGGGTGGTACAAAGAGCCGTAGCGAACTGAGGGCCGCCAAAAAGCGTAAAAAACAGTCGTTGCTTGAGCTCAAGGCAGTGGAAGTGGCTCTGGCAAATGCAACGGACACGGCTGTTCAAAGTCTTCAAAGCGCTAAGGAGCAGGTCCTCTATTACGAAAATGCGGTCTCGCTGAGGAAACGGTTGCTTGATGTGGAAATGGAACGCTTCCGGGCTGGCAAGAGCGACAGCAGGCTTTTGCTCGAGAGGGAAGGGGATCTTCTTGTGGCCAGGGAGGCTGAGCTCGAAAGCCTCGTGAATTACAAAAAGGCCGCTCTGGAACTGGGAAGAGCTGAAGGAACCCTGCTTGTCAGTCACGGGATCGAGGTTATGGAGGTGAGAAACTGATGTTCATCCCTTTTGCAGCGAGAAACTTCTTCGGATTTTGCAGTGCGTTGTTGATTTTCCTGATTCCCGGGGCGATTGTGGTTCCCGTGTTTCACAGTCCTCCTGTCTATGGTCAAGATACCGTCTCCATTTCGGGGATCACGGAATCCATCAGCGATGTGACCCTGAGCCTTTCCGTGCCCGGCACCGTCTCCGTGATTCATGTAAAGGAAGGGTCTCAGGTGAGCAAAGGGCAGGTCATTCTCGAACTGGACAAGCGGCTTGAAGAACTGGAGGTGGAACGTCGGAAACTGATCTGGGAGGGCAAGGCGGAACTGGAATCGGCGGAGGCCAGGGTGCTCACCACGAAGTCCTTGCTGGATTCCACACGAAAACTCTTCGAAAGCAGCAGATCGGTGAGCCGCGAAGAGCTGGAGGAGAAAGAGCTCGAATACAAACTCGCCCTGGCAGAAAAAAAGCGTCTCGAGATTGAAGAGGAAAAACAGCGTATCGAGCACCGGATGGCCCTGGAGACCCTGCGCAAAAGGAGATTGGAAAGTCCCATACGAGGTGTTATCATTAAGCTCTTCCTGGACGAGGGGGAGAGCTGCGAGGAAGAGCAACCTCTCGTTCATGTGGTGGACACGAGCAAGTGCCTTTTTGTCTGCAATGTGGAAGAACCGCTGGGAAGAACCTTGAAGACGGGACAGACCGTGGACCTCAGCATTCGAACCGGAACCATCTCCCTCGCCAAGAAAGGAACCGTTGCTTTTGTTTCCCCGGTGGTGGATCCGGCCAGCGGCCTCCTTGAAGTGAAGGCCGAGTTCGACAACAAGGATGGAAGCGTGCGGCCCGGCGTGGCCGGTTTTATGCTGCTGAAATCTCCGTGAACGGGGCGATGCCGGGATGCTTGATCCGGTTAGGGTCCGAGGGATGATCTACAGGCAGGAAGATCAGAAAAAAGAACTGGACCAGATTATCGAGTCGCTGGAGCGCATGCGGCGGTTCACAGGATCTCCCGCCGAGTTTTGGCCCGCGTTCCTGGAAGGGTCCGTGCGTCTGGCCGGGGCCAGGCTCGGCGTGCTTCTGGTCCAGGGGGATGGGGAACATTCCTGGAAAAATCTTTGCGTTTGGCCTCTGGGAGGCGCCCGGGGAGCCGGAGGCCCTGAGTTGAAGATCCGGATGGAAGAAATTGCCGATGTATCGGCCGTTCAGGGCTACGCCTGGGAGAACGCCGGCCCCGGATTGCGTTCCGGGACCGAGGGGGTCGTTCTGGGAATCCGTCTCGACTTGGAAGAAGGGGATCGCGTGAGCGTTGCGGTCTTTTTTATTGCAGAGGACACCGGAGTGGCCGAGGAAGAGATCGCAACCCGGTTGAGGCTGGTTTCGGATGTGCCTTCAACGTATCAGATGGGACGTCTGGCCCGCCAGGCCAGGACCGACGTGGTCCAGTTTGCCGAAGCCCTGGATCTGATGGCCCTGCTCAATGCAGAGAAGAGATACCTGGCTGCTGCCATGATTTTCTGTAACGAACTGGCCTCCCGCTACCGATGTGACCGTGTGAGCATGGGATGGCTCAAGGGCGCCTATGTGCGCCTGCAGGCCATCAGCCACATGGAGCGATTCGAAAAGAAAATGGACGCGGTTCAGACCCTTGAGGCGGTCATGGAGGAGGCCTTCGATCAGGACGAGGAAATCCTCTGGCCCCGGCCGGAAGGAAGCCTCTTCGTGGCGAGAGACCATGAGGCGTTTTCCAGAGAGCAGGGCTCCAAATACCTCGTTTCGTTGCCCGTCAGGCTGGACGGCAAGCCCGTGGGCGTGGTGACCTGCGAGCGGTCCAGCGAGCCTTTCCTGGAGGAGGAGGTTCGCGGGCTAAGGGTTTTCTGTGATCAGGCGGCAAGGCGACTGGGGGACCTCAAGCGCCACGACCGGTGGTTCGGCGCTAGAATGGGCGCCGCTGTGAAGGAAAATCTCGGCAAGCTCCTGGGCGTGGAACATACCTTTGCGAAATTCATAGGGCTTCTCGTTTGTGCGGCCCTGGCCTTTCTCATTTTCGGGAAATTGAATTACCGGGTCGAGGCGCCCTTTCTCCTGAAAACCGATGACCTGGCCTACCTGCCTGCCCCATTTGACGGGTACATCCGGGAAGTCCACGCCAAGGTGGGAGATCTCGTGGAGCAGGGTGGCCCTCTGCTGTCTCTGGATACGCGCGAGCTTCTCCTGGAGGAATCCGCAGCCATTGCGGATCAAAACCGGTATATGAGGGAAGCCGAGAAAGCCCGCGCACAGAACGCTCTGGCCGACATGAGGATCGCGCTGGCCCTGGAGGCCCAGGCCATCGCGCGACTGAAACTGGTTCGCTATCATATCGATCATGCTCAGGTGAAGGCCCCCTTTGCAGGGATCGTTGTGGAGGGGGATCTGGAGGAGCTATTGGGGGCGCCGGTCAGGAAAGGGGACGTCCTTTACAAGGTGGCCCGGCTCGAGAAGATGTATTCCGAACTCAAAGTGGACGAGCGGGATGTCCATGAATTGGCTGCAGGGGCCACCGGTGAGATCGCCTTCCTGAGCAGGCCGGACCTGAAGTTTCCCATCAAGGTGGAGCGAATCGATCCGGTGGCGGTCACGGAAGAGGAAGGAAACGTGTTTCTGGTGCGCGGCCTTTTCACCGAAAAGGCAGGCCGCTGGTGGAGACCGGGGATGAGCGGCGTGGCCAAGATCAATGTGGGGAAGAGAAATGTCTTATGGATCCTGACCCACCGCACCATCGATTTTCTCCGAATTCTTCTCTGGTGGTGAGATGCAAGGAGCAGGCAGAACATTCAGTGAGTCGTGGCACCGGGTTGCCGGCCTCAAAGTGAGCCTGCGCCCCACGGTGAAGGTGCGCAAGCAGATGTTCCGGGGCGAAACGTGGTACGTGCTTCACGATCCTTTCAACAACCAGTTTTTCCGCCTTCGCCCGGAAGCTTATGAATTTGTGATGCGGCTTCGTCCCGACCGCACCGTGGAGGAGGTGTGGGAGGAGTGTCTTGATCGGCACCCCGACGAGGCCCCCGGACAGGAGGATGTTCTCCAACTGCTGACCCAGCTCCATTTCGCGAACCTTCTATATTTTGAAATGCCTGCCGACAGCGCCAAACTCTTCGAGCGCTACAGAAAGCGACGGCAGAGGGAAATCCAGTCCAAGCTCCTCGGCATCATGTTTTTCCGCCTCCCCCTCCTGGACCCGGAGTACTTCCTGAGGAGGCTCATGCCGTTCTTGAAAATGGTGATTTCCCCCATCGGGGCTATTTTGTGGCTTGTGGTGGTGATTGCTGCAGGAAAACAGGTGGTGGATCATTTCGATGCGGCCATGGACCAGATCCAGGGCATTCTCGCCCCCGACAACCTGCTTCTCATGTACGTGGGCCTGGTGGTGATCAAAAGCCTTCATGAGTTCGGGCACGCCATGGTCTGCAAGCGATTCGGCGGGGAGGTACACACCATGGGCGTGATGCTTCTTGTCTTCACGCCCCTTCCTTACATGGATGCGACCTCCAGCTGGTCCTTTCGGAGCCGCTGGCATCGGGCTTTGGTGGGTGGGGCCGGCATGATCACGGAGATCTTCGTGGCGGCCCTCGCCACCTTCGTGTGGGCCCGCACCGGCCCCGGGACCCTGCACAGCCTGGCCTACAACATGATGTTCATCGCGTCGGTTTCCACCGTGGTGTTCAACGGGAACCCTCTCCTTCGCTTTGACGGCTACTACATTCTCTCCGATCTCTTGGATATTCCGAATCTTTACACCCGGGCCATGAGGTACCTGAGGCACCTGGTGGAACGCTACGCATTCGGGTACAAGGATTCCTACAGCCCCGCCCAAACCTATAGGGAAGCCTTCTGGCTCAGCACCTTCGGGGTCATGAGCAGCATTTACCGGGTCGTGGTCTTTACCGGCATCATCTTTTTCGTGGCGGACAAGTTCCTTCTGGCCGGGATGGTGATGGCGCTCATCTGTGTGGTCTCCTGGGGGATCGTCCCCGTTTTCCGGTTCGCCGGTTACCTGGCCTCCAGCCCACGCCTGGCCCGAACCCGGACGCGAGCCGTTGTCCTCAGTGTGAGTTTCTTCTCCCTGCTCCTCTCATTTCTTGCTTTCTGCCCTTTTCCGAACCGATTTCGAGCCCCCGGGGTCATGGAGGCCGTTCAGTTCGTCCGCGTGGTCAACGAAGCACCGGGGTATGTGAAGGCTGTGTTGATTCCCTCGGGCAGTGAGGTTCTTGCCGGGACAGCGCTCATGGAGCTGTCGGATCGGGAGTTGGAAATTGAGATTGAAGCCACCCTGGCCCAGCGGGAAGAGACCCTGGCCATGGAGCGGCGCGCGTTGCGCATGGAGAAGGCGGACCTTGAACCCATTCGAAAACGGTTGGAAGCCATTGAATCCAAGTTGAAGGACCTGTGGGAGCAACAGGCAAACCTGATGGTCAAGGCAAGAAAACCGGGAACCTGGGTGGCCCCGGAAGTTCAGAATATGGTGGGAGCCTGGATCCCAAGAGGATCGGTGATCGGGCAGATCGTAAACCACGGCGAATTTCGGTTTTCTGCCGTGGTCTCCCAGGACGAGGCTGCGGACCTTTTCGTTGGGAAGATCAAGAAAGCCGAGGTCCGGATGTTCGGACAGGGAGGAGAGAACCTGGATGTCGCGGACTACCGGATCATCCCGTTCCAGCAGGAGAGACTCCCCTCTGCGGCCCTCGGCTGGCGTGGAGGTGGAGAGGTGCCCATATCGGTCAAAGATGAGACAGGGCTCCAGGCAGCAGAGCCCTTCTTTCAGATCTATGCAGATGTGAATCCCGCACCGGGCGCTCTTTTGCTCCATGGTCGATCGGGAAAGCTGCGTTTCAGTTTGAATCCGAGACCCCTCCTTTTGCAGTGGGCACACAAGTTCCGGCAACTACTCCAAAAGAGGTACCAGATTTGATCCTACCCACCCAGGACTACCGGCAGACCCATATCATGACCCCGGAGAAACTGCATCGGGGACTGGATGGGATCGCCCATGGGCTCGTGGGTCGGTACCATCGCCGTGGAAGCATCGACCGGTCCATAAAAAAAGAGTCGGAAAGGATCCACCACATGGCTCAGGACCTACGCCAGGTTTCCGATGGCAGACTGCGCCAGCGCCTCGGGGAGATGCACGCCCAGTTCCGCCGTCAGGCAATAGGATACGAGGGTTTGCTTCCGGACGCCCTTGCCGCCATGGTGGAGGCTGCACACAGGACTCTGGGCCTTCGTCCTTACCCGGTTCAGATCATGGGGGCGATGACCCTTTACAAAGGGTATCTGGCGGAGATGGCCACGGGAGAAGGAAAAAGCCTGACCGCCTGCCTTCCCGCGGTCCTGTCTGCATGGACCGGGAAGCCATGTCACTTTGTGACCGTGAACGACTACCTGGCAAACCGTGACGCCGTCGAGATGCGGCCTTTCTATGCATTTTGCGGGGTATCGGTGGGGTCTGTTACAGGGGAGATGCACCCCAGAGAACGGCGTCTCAACTATGAACAGGGAGTGGTTTACACCACCCTGAAGGAGCTGGTAGCCGATTTTCTCCGGGACCGTCTGATCCTGGGAGTCCTTCACGATCCATCCCGCCGGCTGCTGAGACAGATGCTCCAGCCGAGGCTGCGGGAACTCGACGGGACCGTTTTGAGGGGGCTCGATACGGCCATCGTGGACGAGGCGGACAGTGTGCTGATCGATGAAGCGGTCACCCCCCTGATCATTTCCCGCCAGGAGGAAAACAGGCCCCTTGTGGAGGCTTGCCGGAACGCCTATCAGATTGCCGAGTCCCTCCGCCCGGGAGAGGACTATCAGAAGAACGTCCGGTATCGGGAGATCACCTTGACCAAAGGGGGGCGGAGCAGGGTGGGGGAACTCGCCCGGTTGCTGCCCGGAGTCTGGCGCGGTCCTTCCCGCCGCGAGGAGCTGGTCAGACAGGCACTCACCGCCAGGGAGTTTTACTTGCCGGACAAGCAGTATGTGATCCAGGACGGCAAGGTGTGCATTGTGGATGAATTTACGGGTCGGCTCATGCCGAACCGGACCTGGAGGCACGGACTACACCAGGCCGTGGAAGTCAAAGAGGGTCTGGAGGTGAACCATCCCAGCGAGACCCTTGCAAGACTCAGCTTTCAACGCTTCTTTCGCTTCTATAGAAAATTGAGCGGCATGACGGGAACGGCCTGGGAAGCAAGCGGGGAATTCTGGCAAATTTACAGGCTCCCGGTCCTGAGGATTCCCACCAACAAACCCTGCATCAGGAAAATGCTCCCGGATTCCGTCTTTCCCACTGCGGCAAAGAAGTGGGAGGCCATTGTTGGGGAGATCGAAAAATGGCGCCAGACCGGCCGTCCGGTGCTCGTAGGTACAAGGAGTGTGAGGGCAAGCGAAGAATTGGCAGCGATGCTTTCCGCCAGGGGGTTTGAATTCAACCTGCTCAATGCCATCCGGCATCGGGAGGAGGCTCAGATCGTGGCCGCGGCTGGAGAAGAGGGCCGCATCACCATTGCCACCAACATGGCCGGCCGCGGCACGGATATCAAACTGGGCCGCGGGGTGGCTCAGATGGGCGGCCTTCACGTGATGGCGACGGAACGACACGAATCGGGGCGCATCGACCGGCAGCTTTTCGGGCGCTGTGCCAGGCAGGGGGACCCGGGCAGCGCTCAGGCTTTCATGAGTGTGGAGGACGAGCTGATCCATCGCTTTGTTCCCGCTGCCATGAGAACCCGTTTGGCCTCCGCCCTCAGAGGAAGGACGCCCGGTGCGAGCCGATTGTCCCAGGCGGCCCTCGCCCACGCGCAGCGTGCCGCCCAGCGTCTCGCCTATCGCCAGCGCCGAAATGTGCTCCAGATGGACACCTGGCTCGAGGAGGCCCTTTCCTTTTCCGGCCCGGGTGTGAGGTTCTGACCCCCAATCCTCCCTTCGAATGCCCCTGAGTCCCTCTTCGTCTTTCTCGGTTTAGGAGCGCTGGGGAGTCAGTCCAAGGAAAAAAGGATATCCGCCCCTCAGGGCGAGACGGCTGAAACGCCCCGTTGGCTAACCCTGCTATGCTCGGCTCTGAGCCTCCATGTCCTCCATAATGATCTCGGCGGCAATCCTGGCTCCCATACCCGGAGCCAAGGGACATTTCTGTCGTGCGCCGGCCTGGTCGAAGGCTTCGCGGTTTTCCGGGCTGGCAAAGGGGTCCATGTACCTGCCCAGAATGAATTCCTGTACCTTGGGGCAAAGTAGAGAGCCAAAAGTCTCCTCGAAACGGGCCATGAACTTCCGCGTCGCCGTGTATGGCCGGGAAGAGTCGTATTTGGCCGGATCTTTATCAGAGAAATGGAGGCCGATGGCCATGAGACCTCCCGTGACCGGCCCGCAAAGATTGCCGCTCATCCCAAGCCCGGGAAACGGGGTAAGGGCCCTGATCATCTCCTTGTTTCCGAACCCGAAGGCCTCGAAAAGCGCCGTGGCAGAGCCCTTGGAGCAACTTCGCATCAGGTAGCAATACTCTTCCGCGTGGCGCTGAATGCGGTCCAGGATCTCGTTTTTGCGCGTCATCCATTCATCCCCCCGGATGCGATGCTCGTTTTTGTCCTGGTCCACAAGCTTCCTGAACCTTGCCTCTATGGCAGGTAGATCCCAGTGCCGTGCAGCCAGTTCTTCTAGCCTCGCCCTCAAATACTCCCTGTCTGTCATTGCTACACTCCTTTATTTCATTTGCCCATTGAATGACCAGACGACCTGAGCCATTGCAGTTCCGGCTTTCCGGTAAATCAGCAATTCTCCGGGTTAAAGGAAAAGAGGGGGTCTTGAGCAGCGCCCTCTTTGTAACCGGTCAATCGCAATGGCCGGTCATAGTCAAAAGAATTTCTTGGGCATAATCGTTTCTAAAAGCATAGGTTCCGCTAATGACGTTGTCCTGGATCGTTAGGTTCAGAACTGGAGCAGAATCTCCGTAGACGGCTGGGTCGGGAGAAAAATGGAGGCCGTCATCGGACACGACGTTTATGCCATTGCTTTGAAAATATACTCCTCCCACGTATTCCTGGGTACCCCAGAAAACGATCGACCCCTTCACGGGATGACTCAGGGGATTGTATTCCAACAGAAAATCCGAGGACCACCCTTCTAACGGATTTCCGTCCCGCGACTTCACGTAAGAGCCGCCGCAAAGAGTGAGCCCCTCCGGATAGGTGCGCTCTCCGACTTGCCCATATACCAGTTCGTAGTAAATACTACCGGAGGTGCCGATTTCCTTCACCAGGCCAATACCCGGTGCATAAAAGCGAAGGGTCCAGCTGGCCCCATTGTCACTGAGCAGGGCGAGACAGTTCTCAAACATTCCCGCAGGGGTGGACACATCTTCGACACCCACAAACCGATATTCTTGAAGAAAGCCACTGGAACTCTGAGGCATCGGCGCAGGAGGATTTTCGTACTCCATGGTTCTGATTCCGGCAGCGAAAAATCTATCTCCAATTTTCATTGTCATATCCCCCAAGATGATTGGGGGGTCGTACCATACGGTGTAAGCCGGATTGCTTTCAACCCTAAGGCCGTCGCCCAAAATGCGGGAATCACCGATTGAATAGTAGTACAAGAGGTTGACTGCGCCTCGCCCGATAATGGTCCTTACGAAGGTATTTTTGCCTTTGACTGTTTGAAAGAAATTCTCATCCCTTTCATAGCTGCCGTCACTTCCCCTGAAAAGGAAATGACCGGGAACAAAAAGACATTGGCTCAAATCGTACGTCTGAACCTGAGCTTGGGCTTGCATCCCTGCTGTTACCCGAAGCGCATGAATGGCTTCCGAAAGTCCTATAACGCCGTCTCCGTCGATATCCCCAACGGTGCCTCCCCAGCCCGGAGCAAAGGCCATCAACACGATCAACAAGTTCATCACGGAAATGGAAAGCTTTTTCATCCTCTCGTCCTCCCTTCCTAAGCGTTCATGCTGTTGATGATCCTTCACGGATTCTCCTCCTGGTCACGGGAACATCACCTGACGGAGGAAGTCCTATCTCCCCAGCACATAAAGTCAACGGTCATGGTCCCCCAACTCTGGCGTGTGCCCACCACTGCCAAGTCGCCGTGTGGTGCCTTTTCCTGCTTTTGAGATGCGTTTTCACGTGTACAGTGAAGTCCCAGGCAAAGACTACCAAGTATAGGTACAAGGTCGCCTTGCTGGTCCCCAGGTGGGCAAGATTTGAGGTGGTGCCCCATGATATGTACCTCCAAGAGAGATCAACACAAAGAAGGGAAAATGATGCACCCAGGAAACAGCAAAAATGCCTTTGAGTCAAGACGGTTTTTCACCGTGGGTCTTGCGTTTATCCCTCGGCGCTTCCCCTCCACGTCACAGATACAGGAAGAGAGGAGAATAAAGTCTATCCGGTATCCCGGTTTCGAGAAAGAGTGTGAAAAAATTTGCCAATGTTGGAATCAAGTTGCCCAATTTCTTTGGTATTTTTTTACAGGCCCGGCAGGGGCCGTGTTTTTGGAGCCTGCTAACAGGTTGATATATTGTACAAAACTAATACCTGTCCTGATCGGCAAAGTCGGGCACGAATCTTGTAGCATATTCGGGAGATTTCGTGAATCGATGTGAGGCCCCCTCTCTGTATTTGCTGCCCTGTCCATGGATGCAGCCGGCAGGGGACTCTGATTTTTTTCTTGCACAAGCGGAAAATAAGATGTAGTGTAAAAATCTCCGCTTTTCTGGGATTTCAGGTGCGTGGTACACAGTACCGCCTTTCTTACGTTCACCTCAGCCGCTTTTCTTTCCAGGGAGCGCGAAAGGGCAAAGCCGCCGAAAGGTGGTGACGCAAAGCCACGGGTCTAAACCTCGATTTTTCGAGACACGATAGCCGGGCTGCCGCTGGTCGTTCTGGCAAACCTCTTTCGATGCGGAAGCCTCAGTGAAACGATCGCCCCCTCCAAATCCCTTTGAGCTCGAAAACCTCGAGCAGCGGATCCTGTTGAGTGGTGACGCCTTGGTCGGGGGAATGCAGGCCATTGCGCCCGAAGAGCTGGATTTGCTTGATCCGGGTTTGGAGCCCCCACCCCTCGAAGAAACCCTTCCCGAAGACATCTCCTCACCATCCTTTTCCGAATACGACCCCTCCGAGAATGTGGTTGATCTCTTTTCCGGGTTGAAGGAAGAGGATCCCTTCGGGAGTGAGGCCTTTGATGATGGCTCTGGGGGACCTGGCGAAGATTCTGCATCCGGCGGGGACAAGGATCTGGCGGTTTCACCGGCCGGATCGGACCGTGTGCTCGGCGAAGGGGAGCGGGATGCCCTGATCGAGGGGCTGGGCGAGCTGGGCAACCTGGGGCGCTTGCTTGAGAACTATGATGTTTTTGGCGCTCCTCTTCCTTTGACAGACGGCGCCACCCTGGGAGAGCTTCTGTGCCCCTATGAGATTCTGGATAGTCGCCTTTCCACCCCGGTATTTGACTACTTCTCGGATGCCACCGATCCTCCCACCGTAGAGGGCCTTTTAGGGGCCCTGAAAGACATTTCCAGCCCACCTGATCTGAGCGTGACCGTGGATTCGGTAAGCGGTGGATATGACCCGATTTCTCAGGAAATCCGCTTTCTGCTGGAATACGGCGCGACCCGGAAAGGGGAAGTGTTGCTTGACGCAGGAGCTGTTGAAGAAGCCTATGAATCGGTCTCCACCGATAACGCCCTGGCTGATTATGTATCTGAAATTACGATTGATTTAGCCTTTGGGGTGGAGCTTGAAGGCGGGACCAACGAATTCTTTGTTGAAGTTTATGAGTTCGCGGCGGACCTGGAGATCAGCGCGGGTGGGCTCGACGCCGTTGCCAACCCTGAGACGCCTTCCGATTCTAGCAAGGCGATCAACGGTCCTGTGGAGCTGGACGCCCATGTGAGGGTTCAGTTCGGTGAGGCCATTGCCGGTGACGGCCGGATCACTTTATTGGAGCTTCAGGGGATCACCCCCCAAAACATCCAGGAGATGATCCACCTGACTTCGGGAGGGATCCTGTTTGCCCTTTTACAGATGAAAGGGGACCAGGAAGAGAACCGGTCGGATCAGGACGGCTCCATTGACGTCAAGATTCAGAGCAACGATCTTTTCACCGGTACCTCTCCACGGCTTTCCATCGTCACCGACATCACCGCCCAAAAAGATCCCATCCTGGAGCTTCTGCGAGAATTCAGCGAATCAACCGAGACCATCACCTCGTTCAAGGAACTCCATTCCAACCTTCCTATCGTCGACACATCCATCAATGAAATGCTTTCAAAGGGTTCGGGTTTAGGCCTGGATCGGGTGCTCGATCTTTACACCCCGGCCCGGGAGTATTTCACCCTGCTCGAGGTCTTCAACTTTGCCATCGAAGACTATGCCCATGAGATTGGGTCCTTTCCCGGAATCGGTATCCCGGACTTCGATATCAACGTGGAGGCTCACAGGCAAAAGCTCAAGAACCTCCTTGAAAAAGAGCACAACCTTTCCTTAAGTTCCGACTGGGATCTCTCCCTCTATCTTCCCGAGATCTGGTCCCTGTTCAATCCCGACTTTCAAATCAACGCCTATCTCCCGAGGTTTCAGCTCCTCCTGGGACTTCCCTATGTGCCCAACATGGACGAGGTCCGTTCGGACATAAAATCCCTGCTGGGCGCATTTCCGAGCCTGGAAGGTCTCCTGGATTACATCCGTGTAACCAGCCTGAAGGATCTCTTTCTTGGCTTTGTGGAGCAGCCTTTGGAAGGGGCCTTTGATCTCAGCGGGTCGTACGATCCGGCATCCACAGAAGTCCGGATCGATTTCTTCCTTGACGGTGTCAAGGAGATGGATTTTGCCGTGGATCTGGAAAGCCTCTTTCCAGACCGGTTCCAGGATCTGGGGATCTCCTTTGAATCCGACCTGGCCTTTACCCTGAGCCTGGGGTTGAAACTGGATTTTTCGGCCACCATTTCCGGTGAAGATGCGTTCTTGACCGTGAGGGAGGCCGCTGTAACCCTCCAGGTCAGCGAGGAAATGGATGGCCTGGGTGTTCATGTGGAGAATTTCCCGGGAACAGATTTTTCGGTTTCCGAGGGCCGATTTGATCTGGATTCCAGGGTAGAATTTATTTTCCACGGTCTGGATCCTCCCCTTTTGACCCTCTCCGACCTCCCCGGTGTCTCAAATCGGGGCAACCCGATCGACATTCAGGCCTCCGGCAGGCTCTCTTTGGAGTTCCCGGTCATATCAAAAGATCCCACGCCGTATACCTCATATATATATGCAGCCAGCAACGACCTCTTTGATCCCACCAGCCTCAACCTTTCCGTTCACCTGGTCCTGGCGCCCGATGATCCCTGTCAAACCATCGCAATTGGAAGCGGCACCACGGCTGACTTCCATCTGGACCATGCAACGCTTGATCTCCTTTACGGCTTTGACACCGTTACCATAGGTCAGGACGAAGGCAGCCATGTGGTTCAGATCGGCAGTCCAGACGAACCGATTTACCTTAATCATTCCTTGACTATTTCAAACCCCGCTGAAGGCGGGGAGGTCTTTATCACCGGCAATATTAATCTCATAGGTAAACAAGGCTCCTCCCTAACGATCCTGGGCTCAGGCCACACCACAACCATAGGGACCTTCGCAAACAATAGATACATGAACACGACCGCTCCTGGTGAGGTTACCGGAGACCCGGTTGTAACCTATGACAACGGCCTGACGAGTGTGAATGTCCTGGGGGACCTTACGATCAGTGATTCTGTGATCATAGATGGGGACGTGGAGATCACCGCAGGGGGGAATATTCTTATTACCAATCCCGGCACCATAGCTGGAAACAATGACGGCACACCGGATAACCTCACCTTGACAGCAGGCGGAACGATCACCGTTAACGGCGCCATAGGAGGCAACGGGCTCCATAATTTGACTTTTGAGGCATCAGGACAGATCACGGTGGCCGCTGATATGAATATAGGAGGTCAGTTAACCGTTACCCAGTCGAACGGATTTGTGGCTGCAGGCCAGGTCACCACCACGGGCAATATGGTATTTAACGTATATCCTAATCCTATTGCCCCTGATATCTCTCTTGGCAAGGAAGTCAACTGTTCAGGCAACCTTACGATAAATAGCTCACATAACTCGGGATTCTTGAAAAACGTAGTGGTAAACGGAAATATCAATATTACCGCCACAAACAAGATCACATTCAGTGAAGCGCTTACCACAACAAGCGTAACCTTAGCAGCCGGAGGAGATGTAAGCGTAAACCGCTTAGTGAGTGCAAGTCACGGTTTTTCAAGCGCAGGCGCAGCTTTCACGACTAATTTTGGGGTAAATACAACAAACAATAATATATTCATTAACCACACAGGCGCAGTGACCATAGGTGCAGAGTTAAATGCCGGCGCAGCCGAAATTACAGTCATCGGAAGCAGCGTTGCCCAGAACGGGAATCTTACGGTTAACGGAACCGGCAACATAAGGGTTACTGCCAATAACGGCGATATTATAATGGGTGCCGGCACCGCCACTTCCACCACTACAGGGACAGGGATCGTAACCTATATTGCTGCAGGCGGTAATACGAACTTAGGGGGGGCAGTAACAGCTGCTGGCGGATTCACAAGCACCGGTGCCGGCTTCTCAAACAGCGGGACCATCCGGACCACCAATACCCAGCTTCGTATTGACCATACTGGCGCGGTGATCCTAGGCGGGGCCTTAGAGTCCGGCACAGGCAATATCGAGGTTGCCGGCACAGGCGTCACTCAGAATGCCCGCATTACCGCGATCGGGGCTTCCACGGTAAACGTAACCGCCACAGGCGGAGATATTACAATGGCCTTAGCCGCGACCACCACTTCAGCTACAGGGGCCATAACTTATAGGGCGTCGGGCAATGTCCAGCTTAGCATCCTTAGTTCAACCGGCAGCGCGCAGATCTCGGTGACTGCAGGCAACGGCACAGCAAGCGGAAGGATAACGAGGGTATGGCCTGCAAGTAATGCAAATGCCAATATTGAGACAGCAGGCACGGCAAACCTATCCGCCCAGACGGGGATAAGCGTAAGCGGTAATCCCGTCAGGACCAACATAGGAACGCTGATAGCCACCAATGCTTCAAACGTCGCCGCAAGCGGTAATATCAGCATACGTGAGAGTAACGGATTGATTATAGGAGGCACCGGTGTTCAGGCCCAGCACGGTATCAGTTCCGTAACAATTATGGTGGATGCCGGCACCCTCGACATAAACCAGCCGGTCAGCGCAAGCAACGGCGGGAATATCTATCTGAAGGCCCCCATGATCAATCAGAACGCAAACCTCACGACTGACCTGATCGGAACGATTACCTTAGACGCGTCCGGCGGGCCTCTGACCATGGCAATTGGGTCCCAGTCTAGTTCGGTCAACGGCAGCATTACTTACAGTGCTACTGGAGATGCGACGCTGAGGCAATTGAGCTCGCAGGGGGGGGATGTGCGCATTGTTGTCCAGGGAACAACCACCCTGAACGGCCCCGTCACCACGGCCACGGGCAGCCTCTCCCTTGAAACCGGCGTGATTGTTCTTGCCGGCAACATTTCAATCCCCGGCAAGACGATCACCTTTCCCCAGGCTGTGACCCTGGGCGCAGACGCCCAGGTGAGCACGGGCGATGGCGGCGGAGACATTGTTTTTGCCAGCACCGTGGACGGCACCCATGCGCTGGGGCTAGCGGCCGGCATTGGGGCTGTGCGCTTCACAGGCGCGGTTGGCAACGGCACGGCCCTGGGCGCGGTGACCATTACCGGCAGCCGCGGCGTGACCACGAGCAGCACCTTCCGGGCCGCATCGCTTATAATGGCAAGCAGTGGCAACGTGGCCCTAGGTGGGGCCGTGACCCTGACCGCCGGGGCCTTTTCGAGCACAGGCACCAATGGCGCCACGTTCAACAATACCAATGCAGCGATTACGACCGCGAACGCAGGCATCACCGTCAACCATGAAGGCAATGTGACGATTGGTGGCAGGCTCAGCTCAGGCAGCGGGGCCGTGGACATTGATGCCACGGGTGTGGGCGCCACGATCGGCCTCAATGCGGCCATCAATGCAACCACAGGTGCGGTTACCCTTGATGCCGTGGGCGTGACCACTGTGGTTGCAGCGGGTACCATTGAGACCACAACCGGCCAGGTAACGTTCGGCGGCAATCGGGCCGGGGCGTTGGCTACCTCGGCCAACGTGACCACGGCCGGGGGCACCGTGCGCTTTGCCCGGGCCACCACCTTGGGCGGGAACCTAGAGATTTCAACGGGCCCCAACACGGTCGGCGATATTGTCTTTGCCAACACCCTGAATGCAACGACTGCGGATACCGAGACATTGGGGTTGAATGCGGGTACCGGCAGCATCCGCTTTGAGGGTGATGTGGGGAATGGCACGCGGCTTGGTGTCCTGACCATCACGAAGGCAGCGGGTGGCGTGACGCTGTCCAATGGCAAGTTGTTGAAAGCGAAATCGGTTGGAATCACCGATGGCGGAGCGGTTGATTTAATGGGAGCGGTCACAGCACCGGATCGATTCAGCAGTGCGGGGACCAGCTTCAACAACACGGGCGGAACGATCACCACCACGAACAATCCCATCACCCTCAATCACACCGGAGCCGTCACCATCGGTGCTGCCCTCAATTCGGGGTCTGGCAACCTGTCGCTTACCGGCGGGAGTGTGGCCCAGAATGTCAATCTCAGCACAAGTGCGGCTGCCACGATCGGGGTCACGGCCAGCGCTGGTAATATCATCATGGCCCCTGGCACCACGACCACCACCGGCACGGGGGAGATCAGGTACAGGGCGAGCGGCAATGTGCAACTGGCCTTGCTCACCACGACCAGTGCACCCATCACGGTAGAGGCGGGATTCGGCACCGCGAGTGGCGCCATCACCGGGGTCGGCGATTCCAACTTGGTCACCACGGGGACGGCTACCCTGACTGCAAAGACCGGCATCGGGACGGCCAATCCGAATCCCATCAAAACTGATATCGGCACCCTGGTTGCCACCAATAGCACCAGCGGGGACATCTTTGTCAAAGAGGCCAACGGACTGATCATCGCCGGGACCGGGGTCCGAACCCTGGCAGGCAACGGGAAGGTGAGCATCGAGGTATCGGCCGGTAATATGACGGTCAATTCGGTGGTGACGGCGCACGGGAGCGGCACGGTGACCTTGAGTTCAGGAGCCGGGACGCTCTCCCTGGCAGCCGCTGTCAGTTCGACCTCTGGAAATATCTCGGTTACCGCAAACAAGATTACGGCCATGGGGGCATCCAACATCCAGACGACCGGGACGGCCGCATTGACGGCCAATACCGGGATTGGCGTCCAGGGTGCGGAGGTCAAGACAACCATAGGAACCATGGTTGCCACGAACAGCACGAGTGGGGACATTGTTGTCAAAGAGGCTGACGGGCTGATCATTGCCGGGACCGGGGTCCGAACCCTGGCAGGCAACGGGAAGGTGAGCATCGAGGTATCGGCCGGTGATCTGACGGTGAATTCGGTGGTGACGGCGCACGGCAGCGGCACGGTGACCTTGAGTTCAGGGGCCGGAAAGCTTTCACTGGCGGCCGCCGTGAGTTCCACATCCGGAAGTCTTTCCATCACGGGAAAGAGTATTGATCAAAAGGTAGGAGGCAATCTGACGACGGGTTCCGGGGGAACCGTTACCGTCACCGCCACCAATGGCGCCGTCACGATGGAAGATGGCGCTGTGACGACCACGGTCACGGGAGCCATTAACTACAGCGCCACCGGCAACATCCAGCTTGCTAAACTCACCAGTACCGAAGGGCCCATCACCGTGACAGCCGGGTCCGGGCCTTCCCTGGAGGGTGCCATCACCGGGGTCGGGGACTCTAACGTGGTCACTGGTGTGACTGCCACGCTGGACGCAGAGACGGGCATCGGGGCCGATGGAGGCGCGATCAAGACGAAGGTCGGTTTGCTGGTCGCCATCAACCACACCAGTGGCGGTATTTACATTTCCGAGGCCGAAGCCCTGATCATCGGCGGGGACGGGGTGCGAACCGAAGCCGGCAACGGGCCCATAGCCATTCAAACTGCGGACGGAACCATCACCGTGGATGGGGTGATCAGCGCCCACGGCTCTGGCACCATCACCTTAACAGCCCAGGGCCCGGCCCGGGATATTCGGATCAATAACGAGGTTCGCTCGGCCAGTGGCAAGATCACCCTCACGGCCTCGGGCTTGATCGTGGAGGGGGAAAACGGCAAAATCACCACCAGCGGGGACATTGAGAGAAACCCTGGGAAGGCCCCGCCTGCCGGCTGGCTGGATATAGAATTCCTGGGTCAGATTGAATGGATCGAGCAGGGTCCCTTCACGCAGACCACGGCAGACGGCGTCCTGGGCATGGAGGTGCAGAACAACCCCGTCACCGGGGCCACATCGTCTGTCATCATTCATCCGGGCAATCCCAATGTGGCCTTTGCGGGTACGGTGAACGGGGGCCTTTGGCGGACCGACAACATCAACGCAGAGCGGCTGTTCGAATCCGTTCTGCCGGGCCTGGCCGAGGCCCCCAAGCTCACAGGCGTGACCTACAATGCCGACAACAACGTTGCTGGGGTCCTCACCGTGGGCAACACGTACCGGTACCGTATCGTCTTTGAAGACGGCACCGGGGCACGAAGCAATCCATCCGATCCCTATCCTGCCGACGGCATCACCCTAACGGGCAATCAGAACCGCATCACCTTGCAAAATCTTCCTGTGGGCCCCGCTGGCACGGCCCGGCGGTTGATCTACCGAAAAGTCAACGATGGGCTCTACTACTATGCGGGCTCTGTGGACAACAACGATGCCAACCAGAACTATACGGATCACACGCCGTCCGGCCCCAACTTCGCCCAGGTCGGCGTGGACGTTCCCGAGGAGGCCAACGCCGGCACCAATGCCCTGGTTCTGGCGGAGGTCAGTGGGGATGGTTACCTGGATCTCCTTGTAGGAAACCGCGATGGGATAAACAAGGTCTTTCTGGGCGACGGATCCGGCAATTTTGAGGAGTTCAAAGAAGGGGCGAACTTCAACAAGAACGACCCGGCCCATGAGACCAATGCCCTGGCCATGGGCGATGTGAACATGGACGGCAAACTGGATGTGATCACTGGCGACAGCGACGGGGTCCGCCTCTATGAGGGAAACGGCAACGGCACCTTTAAACCGCCCACAACGATCGGTAATCACAACGCCTGGGCCCTGGCCCTGGGCGACCTGGACACGGATGGTGATCTGGACCTGGTGGTGGGAGTGGCCAATGCTGCGAACCGGATCTACCTGTACGGCGATGGCGCGTATGATGCGGGCCGGGATCTGGCAAATTCCAACAGCGGCACGTCGGCGCTGCTGCTGGCCGATCTCAATGCAGATGGCCGGTTGGACCTGATCACCGGAAACCACGGCGAAAATCGGATCTATATCAATAACAAGACCGCAAATCCCTTTAATGCCGTGGCTGGCATCCTGGTGCGCACTGCTGGCGACAACCATCAAACCGAGGCACTGGCCCTGGGTGATGTGAACGGGGACGGCCGGCCGGACCTTATTGCCGGGGATAACGATCGGGTGCGTGTCTATCTTTGGGATCCCGTCGGGGCCTTTCCCTGGGACGGCACGGGTAGTTCCCCCTTTAACGCCCCAACCGAGATCGCAGTGGCAGCAACCACGTCCGTGGCCCTGGGGGATGTGAACGGCGACAAGAAGCTGGACCTGGTCGTTGGCGTGGCGGCTGAACCTGCAGCAACCAACAACCTTTATATTAATGATGGGGCTGGGAATTTCAGTACGGCTGTCCCCATCACCAGTGACACAGCCAAGACTAACGCCCTGATTTTAGCTGATCTTAATGACGATAAATACCTGGACCTGCTTGCCGGCAACGACGGCGCCAACCGGGTTTACATCAACGTGCGCGGCTTGCCCCATGATCCCTTTGCCGGGCAACCCACCCCGGACATTGATACCCAGAACCGCGACACCCGTTCCATTGCCGTGGGAGACATCAACCAGGACGGCATCCTGGACATGATTACCGGCGACAATGACTATATTCGCTACTACGTAGGCCAGGGGGACGGCACCTTTGCCGCAGGGAGAGCTCTGGAAGCCAATACGACCAAGGCCGTGGCCCTGGGGGACGTGAACGGTGACGGCTATCTGGATATCGTTGCCGGGGTGACCGGGATCATCTGGGCCTATAACCGCTTACTCATCTATAGCCCCAATGCAGAGGGTGGTGCCGGCGGCTTTTCCAGCATGACGCGGCTCAACCCTGATGACAACCACAACACCTACGCCATTGCCCTGGCTGACCTGAACGGGGATGGCCGGTTGGATGTGGTGGCTGGCAACGAGAAGATCAACCGGCTGTATCTGAACAATGGCAGCAACACGCCCTTTACAGATGCTGGGAAGAATCTCGGACAAGAGACGGTCGATGCGGACAAGAAAAAGACCAATGCCGTGGTCATCGGCGATGTCAACAATGATGGTCATCTGGATATTATCACAGGCAATGTGGGCAAGAATCGGCTTTACTTGAATAACGGCACAGCCGACCCCTTTAACGGCGTGGTCGGCCAGGACGTTTCCGGGGATGTGGCGGAAACCCTTTCTCTGGCCTTGGTCGACGTGAATCAGGATGGCTACCTGGACCTGATCTCGGGCAACAAGGGCGTGAACCGGCTCTATTTGAACGACCCGTCCGGGCACTTTTTGCCGGGGGTCAATATCCAGGCGGATAATAAAACCACCAAAGGGATTGCCGCGGCTGATGTGAATGGCAACGGCTACCCGGATTTGGTCACGGCAGATGACGATAAGGTGCGTCTCTATCTGAACGACCAGTCGAGTCATTTCTATCCTGCTTCAACTGTCGAGAATAACGGCGCCCAGGCCGTGGTGGTGGCCAACGTGGACGGGGACAGCCACCCGGACCTCCTGGTCGGGCGCAATGGCAACAACCATCGGGTCATGAGCCTTTTGGGAAAGTCCACAACGGTCAGGGCCCCCTATCCCGTGTGGACGCCCATGATAGAGGAATATCCATCCCTGGCCATTGGCGCGTTGGCCTTTGATCCGGACAATGCCAATATCCTCTATGTAGGCACGGGATCCAATAGCAGCAGCAACAAAGGCGGCCCCTCCGTGGGACTGCTCAAATCGGTGGATGGCGGCCATACGCTCAGCATCCTTGGGCAGACGGAATTCGACAGGCTCAAGATCCACGACATCCTGCCTCTGAATCTGACCGTGGAAAGCCATGATGTGCAGTTTGATGCCGAGCACAAGCGCTTGACCCTTTTCTTTGACCCCGATACCACGAAGGCCGGCGAACTGGTGACCCTGGTCAACAGCCTTGGCGGCTTCCCCTTCCAGGCGGCCCTCCATCCCCAGGGCGGCAATGACGGGACAGGCACTTACAGCTCCGGAGCATATCAGGGCAAGTCCTCCGGGGGCACGGACACCAGCAAGGCGAGCTTTCTTTTTAATCCCGGAGGCGACAACAAGGCCATCGTCTTTACGGCCGAGCAAAACGGGACGGCTTACAACGATTACACCTTTGTGCTCACCAGCACGATCCATCAGGTCCTGGTGGGCACGGACCGGGTGGGCAGCCGTGGCGGCCTTTTCCTGAGCCAGGACGGCGGACTGAGCTGGCGACTCCTTACGGGGGTGACCGACCCTGATCCTGAGCCGGCCCATACCAACGCCGTGGTGCTGAAGGATGTGAATGGGGATGGCTATGCCGACCTGATCGAGGGCAATGCAGGCGTGAATCAGGTTTACATCAACAACCAGAATATCGAGGATCCCTTTGGCGGAGTGCACAGCACGGCCCTTGGCGAGGACAAGCAAACGACCAAGTCTATTGTCGTGGAGGACATCAACGGGGATGGCCATGCGGACGTCGTGGCCGGCAATGCCGGGGCGGATCTGCTCTATCTGGGAGACGGAACGGGCCAGTTCACGGCAGGGGCGGACGTCACGTACAATGATGCCTGGAAGCGGGTTCGTTTCATAGAACGTGCCGCCGACGAAATCTGGATTCACTCACGGAATCACGGGCTGGTCGATGGTAACCGGGTGCGCGTCAAGTATGTGGATGGCGCCCTCGGTGCGCAAGCCAACGGGGATTTTGTGGTGACGAGAAACAACGACAATTGGTTCCATATGAACGTACCCGGCGCCATTGTCGCTAGATATGAACCTGGCACCGGCTTGTGGATCAAGCTGAATACGATCACGGGTGCGACCGGTTTGAATGTGGAGCCCATCGTGATCACCTCGAACGGTCACGGGCTCCAGACCGGCGACCGGGTGCGGATCGAAGGCGTTCCCGTCAATACGGCTGCCAACGGCGAGTTCCAGGTAACAGTCTTGGATCCCAATCGTTTTTCTCTGGACGGCAGCCGCGGCAACGGCAACTACCCTGGGGCCGGGGGCCTCTGGTACCGGGTGCAGCCCAAAACCGATCGTTGGTCCGAATACTGTGTTGCCTCGGGCAACCTGCTGGACGCGGTGGCACGCAATAACGGCCCCGCAGGGCCTCCCAAAGACCTGGTCGTTGGTATTGGGGACGGCCTCATCATCTATTATAACGAGGGGGCCGGGCGCAACCTAACGTCCTGCGAGAGAGTCATATACTGGCCCCTTGTCCAGGACGGGAGGAAGTTTCAATCGCTGCAGTTGGCGGATGTGGATAACGATACCCATCTGGATATCGTAGCGGGCACGGCCCAGCAGAACTACGTGCTCTTCGGCGATGGCCGCGGCCGGTTCACGCAGGTCCCGATCAGCGCAGACACGGAGAATACTTACGCGATCTTTGCCAAGGACGTCAACGGTGACGGCCGGATGGACATTGTGGCCGGCAACGACGGCGTGAATCGTTTGTATCTGAATCAGAACACGGGTGTGCCGGCCGGCCGGAGCTTTCATCCGGGCGTGGCCCTGTCGGGCGGACCCCAGGTGACCCGTTCGATCTTCATCGCCGATGTGAATGGCGACGGCAGACAAGATATTGTGGCCGGCAACGACGGCGAGAACCAGATCTATCTTGGCTATGGGGCAGGACTTTTTGCCGACGCCCAGAGCATCAGCCATGAAAATTACAACACCAACGCCATCTTTGTGGCGGATACCAGCAACGGCAAGCGCAAGGACAGCCGGAATCGCGTGAAACTGAGTGTGGTTACAGGCGAAGATAATGGGGGCAATCATCTCTATATGCCCAGTCTCGAGGTTTCCGACTTTAATCTCATCACGGCTGCCACCAATGCCTCGCCCATTGTGATTACCACCGCAGCCAACCACGGCCTGCAAAACAATGACCGGGTGCGCATCGAGGGGGTGAGCGGTAATACGGCGGCCAACGGCACCTTCACGGTGACAGACGTCACTGCCGATACGTTTCGCTTAGGCCCGGCTGCCGGCAATGGCACCTACACCGCCAATACGGGCACCTGGTATGAGCTCAACTTGATTACGGGCGCCACGAACGCCAATCCCATTGTGATCACGTCGGCCAATCACGGGCTTGCCACCAATGACTGGGTGTGGATTGAAGGGGTGGACGGGGTCACCAAGGCCAACGGGCTGCGCCAGGTGACGGTGGGCGCCAACGCCAATCAGGTTACCCTCACCGGGATCGACGGGCGAGGGACGGCATACACGGCCAACACGGGCACCTGGGTCAAGGTAAAGCGCATCACTGGTGCCACCAACGGCCAGCCCGTTGTGATCACGTCGGCCAATCACGGCCTTGTAGACAACGACTGGGTGCTGATCCAAGGGGTGGAGGGGAACACCGCGGCCAACGGGGTATTCCAGGTGACGGTGGGCGGTGATGCTGACCGTTTCTCTCTCAACGGGAGCGATGGCAGAAGTGCTGGTGCGTACACGAACGGCACAGGCATGTGGATCAAGGTCAAAACGGTTACGGGTACCACCAACGCCTCGCCCATCGTGGTGGAATCTGTTGCGCACGGGCTGGATGACAATGATCGGGTGCGCATCCAAGGTGTGCAGGGCAATACCGCGGCCAACGGCACTTTCACGGTGACCAAAGCGGATGACGATACCTTTCGTCTGGCCCGAAGTGCGGGCAACGGCACCTACGCGGCCAATTCCGGGATCTGGACCAAACTGATTCCATTGACAGGCGCCACCAATGCCAACCCCATCGTGATCACCGCCAATAGCCATGGGCTTGAGACCGGGGATCGGGTGTGGATCGAAGGCGTGGGTGGCAACGTGGCGGCCAATGGCGAGTTCCGGGTAACCAAGCGCAATGATAACGAGTTTACTTTGCAGGACCGGGACGGCCGTGACGTGGCCGGCACGGGTGATTATACGAACGGCACGGGCCGATGGTTCAAGCTCGAAGGTCCTTTTGAAAAGGTTGCCGGCAAGGATGTCACGGCAGACAACTTGACTACCAATGCCTTGGCCATTGGCGATATCAACCAGGACAACCGGCTCGATTATGTGGCGGGGAACCGCGGCTACAACCTGGTTTATGTGAATAACGGCACCTCCGATCCCTTTGCGGGGGTGAGCGCCGAGCGCCTTGGCACGGACCTGGACGAGACCAATGCCGTGGCTTTGTCGGACGTGAACAAGGACGGCAAGCTGGATCTCATTGCCGGAAACGACGGCGTGGATCGGGTCTATCTGGGCAATCCCACAGCACCGGGGGCCATCACAGGCGCGACGAAGGCCACCCCCATTGTCATCACGTCCAACAACCACGGGCTCAAGACCGGAGACCGGGTGCGCATCGAGGGCGTGCAGGGCAACACGGATGCCAACGGCACCTTCGAGATCACGGTCACGGGCACCCACACCTTTTCTCTGAACGGGAGCAGCGGTACCCGGGATTACACCAGCAGCGGCACCTGGGTCAAAGTTGGGGGGAGTTTTTTCCTGAACGCAATTCCCATTGCAGCGCAGCACACCATCACGGCGGCGAGCCATCCCGCCGAGCCCATCGTCATTACTTCCAACAACCATGGGCTGCAGACCGGCGACCGGGTGTTCATCAGTGGCGTGGAGGGCAATCTTGGGGCCAATGGGACCTTTGAGGTCACGGTCACGGGTCCGCACACCTTCTCCTTAAATGGCAGCAAGAGCACGGGCGCCTATCAACGGGGCGGCACTTGGTACCGGGCCCCGCATACCGAGGCCCTGCTGGTGGTGGATGTGAATGGTGACCAGAACCTGGACGTGATTCTGGGGAACAATGGCAAAAACGAGCTCTACCTGGGAAAAGGGGACGGCACGTTTACTCGCAGCACGGATACGAACTTGCGCAAGGACAGTGCCAACACTCTGGATCTGGCCTATGTGGATGTGAACGGCGATGGCAAGATGGATGTGGTGGCCGCCAATGTGGGTGAGAACAAATATTATCGCGGCGATGGTACTGGCGGCTTTGCAGAGGCGGTGACCCTGCACACGGATGCGGCCCATAGCTATGCCATTGCCGCCGGCGAGCTGAACGGAGACGGCCTGGTGGACTTCGTGGTCGGCAACGAGGGGCAGAACCGCCTTTATCTCAGCGACCGAGACCATCCGGGCACCTTCACAGCGAGCGACCTCGGCAGCAGCGGTCCCACCTTTGATGTGCTGCTCGTAGACCTAAGCGGGGACGGCAACCTGGACCTGATCGAAGGCAACCAGGGCAGGAATTTGATTTATTACGGGGATGGCGGTGGAGGCTTTGGCCCGCGGCAGCCCATGTCCGAGGACTATTCCACGACCCATGCCCTGGCTGCGGGCCATTTTAACGGCGATACCCACATAGACATCGTGGCGGGCAACTTCGGGAGAAACCGGGTTTATCTCAACAGCGGCACCCAGGATCGCTTCGAGCCCACCAGCGGTCTGCCCGTGGGGGCGATCACCGATCTGGACCGGGTAACGGATCCTTCCACCAAAAAAACAGTCCTTCTCGCCGCCGTGGTGGGCGGTGGAGAGGGGCCCTACCTGGACATCAACACGGCCAAGCCGGTGGCCACCGCCAGCGAGCAAAAACTCCTCATCGAGGCGAAAACCACGGATGCCTGGCAATGGCGCACAGCTATCGCGCGCGGCTTTTCCCTTCAGGTGGGAGACGAGATTCACGATATCACCCCGGACTTTAACGGGGTGAACACCATGAACGAGGTGCGGGACCGGATCCAGCTGGCCATTGATGGGCAATTCGGGGCCAACGTGGTCAAGGTTGAGCTTGCCGGCAACGTGTTTACCTTGCGTAACGTGACCCAGTATTACCGTCCGCTTGCCATCATGGACCCGGATGCGGGCAATTCATTGCTCGGGCCCAGAACCTCCGGTGTGTACCGGAGCACCGACAACGGGGCGAGCTGGACCTCATGGACGGGTCCGTCCCAAGGCCGGATGCACAACTTCCGCTTTGCCAGCCGGATTGAGCTTGCCGTACACCAACCCTCCAGCACCGTATACGCTGCGACCGTAAATGGGAACCGCTCGGACGATAAGAACAAGCTTGAGGGCATCTTCCGGTGGGACTGGGACGCTCGGGGAAGTACGTGGACCTGCAACTACGTCATGGACAACCCGGAGTCCCGGGAATTGGATACGGAAAGCTCCGACGACGATCCCTTCGCGGTTCAGAAGGCCTTGGTCATGGTGACGGTGGGAGGAAACTGGAACAGTGCCGATGGGGTGGCGGGCTGGCCGGCACTGGGCAATAACAAGGAGCTTCGGCTCACCATCGGTGGGGTGACAAAGACGGTCACCTTCGACTTTCGCGGCATTGCTGCCGGCGCTGTGAGACCCATCGAACAGGCCCGCCGGATCATTGAAGACACGATCAACAGCGAGGCCAACTTCGGTCCCCATGCCGTGACCGTGACCTGGGATGAGCCCCATAAGCGGGTCCAGATCGTCAGCAATACGCTGCTGGAGATCACAATCGTGAAGCCGGCTCCTATTTCACCCAATTCAATATTCAGGACCGGCTTACCCGTCTATTTCGACAAGATCAGTGACATCCGCATCGCCAGCGATGTGGCCAAGGCCGTGGTCATGGCCAAAGGACCAGCCTCAGACATCGATCAGGCCCGGGCATGGCGTGCTCTGGGAGACAACAAGGAATTCGGAATCCTTGTGGGCTCCACCGGCAAATACGTCAATCCGGAGTTCGGAACCCGTGTCAACCTGGCCGGCAACATGAATGACGTGCAGGCCGAGATACAAAGGGTTTTAACCGCCGCATTCGGCGCAGGGATCGTCACGGTGACGTGGAATAACGACGGCAAGTTCTTTACCTTTGCCAGTGACAACGGGGTGGACGAAGTCAAGGTGCTTGACAAATTCCGCGCGGGGAAAACGTCGCTTTTCACAGACGCCCCCTCCACGGTGAGCTTTGGCACGGTATATAATGGAACCAACTACAACCGCCAGTTGGAGGCCCTCGTGTATGCCGGGGGCACCCCTGCCAATATCGACAATGTCGATTCATGGGCAGACTTGGACAATAACCTGAAGTTTCGCATCGTTGTCGCTGCCCGTTCCTACATTGTCACAACACGATTTGACACAAACCTGTCTCTTATACTTAATCCAACGGTGGCAGAGGATGTCAGTCAGGAGCTCTCACGGGCCCTCAACGCCGCCGTGGGTGCGGGCGCTTTTACCGTCAAGTGGGATCAATCCCTGCGGGCCTTCAAATTCATCAGCAATTGGGGACTGCCCATCCAGGAAATCAGCAGCCGTGGCGTGGCCGATGCGGAATCCCTCTTTTCTGCCCAAAAGGATGTTTACCTGGACCGGGTGGACATCATCATGGATTTCGATCTGCTGGGAGAGGCGGTCGCGACGACCTCGATCCAGGTAAACCAGCCTGACAGCAGTGTGTGGGCCGGCCTTGGCAACGATTACAGCTTTTCCATCAAGGTGAACGGCCTTCTAAAAGAGGCCGTGAAGCCAGACTTTACCAATGTGGTTAGTGCCGTGGCCATCACAGGTGTGAGCGGCGTCGGTACTTCGCCCATCCGAATCACATCGGGCTCTCACGGGCTCCAGACGGGGGACTGGGTGCGTATTGAAGGGGTCACCGGCAACACCGCGGCCAACGGCGTTTTCCAGATCACGCGCACGGGTGCCGATACATTCACCCTGAACGGCAGTGTCGCTAACGGGAACCCCCCCGCACCGGTCGTGGGCACCTGGATCCAGGTCAACGCCATGGACAAAGTGGCCTTCCGGTTCCAGGAGGCCCTGGCCGGCATGGATTCCACCCGGGTCGCCCCGGATGTTGCAGGGGATAATACGACGGCCACGGGCAGCAACCTGGGTGGAGACCTGACAGCTGGGACCTATTCCTACAAGATCGTATTCGAAGATAACGCCGGGGTGAAAAGCCCGGCCTCCGAAGTGGTGGCGGTCACGCTAACAGCCGGGCAGAACCGGATCCAGCTCACCAATGTGCCCACAGGCCCGGACACCACGGCCCGGCGTCTGATCTACCGGACTGTAGCTGGTGGCAGCGTTTACTACCTGGCCGGCTACATTGATGGTCATACCGACCGGACTTACAGGGATCAACTTTCCGATGCCGCCTTGCAGAAGCGAGCGCCTCTGTATCCCGTGCGGGTCGACTACAACCCCGTGTTCAAGCGGCTGATCTTTTCCAGTGCGGCCACAGGAGAAAACGCAGGGATTGCGGAAATCGGGCCTCCGAAAACGAGCGAGCCCTCCCTGGTCCAACCGGGGCACGGGCATTTTGTCGTCGGCGCGGTGACAGCCCAAGCTACGGCAGGGCTGCCGGCCCGGCAGGTAAGCATACTGGTCGGCCTGCATGACAATACGCCCGGTGAGAAAAATCTCTGGCGGGCGCTCGGCAGTGTCTGTAAATTCGATCTCACCATTGGAGTGGAGGGGCCGCCAGGTACGTGGACAGCGACGACGAAAACCATCGCTCCGGACTTCAAAACGGTCAACAACATGAACGACGTTGCGGGCAGTCTGCAAACCGCGATTCGGACCGCATTTACCCCGGCAGGCAATTATGGGAATCCCACGGTTACTTACAATGAAACGACGCAGCGCTTCACCATCAGTGTGGATGCCGGGTTCCGGATTCAAGCGGTAGCCAACCCGGCCACTGCCACGGACGCCTCCCTTTTCGGGCCGGCAGGCGGTTATCTGGTCACCTCGACCTTGCTCCAGCCGGAGAAATACGTGGATCTGCATCCAGGGGGGCAGGCCGGCAAGCACTTCTCCTTTGCTGCTGATCCCACGGACAAAAATTATGTCTTTGTGGGCGGGGATACGCAGGCCTCCCAGTATCTGCCGGATTCGTTGAGCTATAATGCGGCAGAGGCAAAATACTACGTGGCCCGGATTTTCCGTGTGGACACAGCCAAGGTGGGGGGCGATCTGAGGACGCCGCCCGGTTCACAGCAACAGATTATCGGCAATGGCGCCCGGATTCCTGCGGGCGACAAGCGCACCGGCAGCCAGTCGCCCATCCTCACCAGTCCCCACCCGGATTCGCGCTGCATCACCTTTGCGCCGGACGGCACCCTGTACCAGACCGATGACGGCGGCGTGTACCGCCTGAACAATCCCAGCGCCGTTGGTGGCGCCCCGCGCTATTGGGAATCAGCCATCGGCACGCTGCGGGCCATCGAGTTCAACTCCATTGCCTATGACCCGCTAAACAACATTATCCTGGGCGGCACCCAGGACAATGCCACGCCCGAGCAGGTGTCGGCCGGGTCCAAGGAGTGGCGCGAGGTCGGCGGCGGAGACGGCAATCTGGTCCTGGTGTCTGTGGAGAGCACTGGCCTGGGCGTATATGTGACCCACCGTTTCCACATGAGCAATAACTACTGGGGGTTTGAGTATCGCAAGTTTAACGCGAACAATCAAAACGTCACTGTTGCCGGCGTGGTCTCCCCCCAGCGCACGAGCAAGCCCGTCATGCTGGCGACGGCAGGAGCGCCGGCCAATCAGTTGGCTGGTTTGAATAAGAATGATAAAAAAACGGGGTTCAACGAGAAGCCCGGAGCCGTGAATCAGCTCAGTACGGAGCCCAATCGCCTGGTCACGGGCTTGTATGGCGTGTACGAAAGCACCGACCTTGGACAGACGGTCAGGGACATCACGCCGGGCGGACCGAACACAAATATCGGAAGGGTCTCTTCCTATGCGTACGGTGCCACGAACCATGCCGGGGTTGCCAAGCCGACCGCCCTTTACGTGGGATCCACCAATGGCAAGGTCTATGTTCGCAATCCTGATACGGGCCGGTGGTCCGACAATACCCCCCTGGCCGGGGAGGGGATCGTGGCGGTGGCCATGGATCCCACGAACTGGCTGGTGGGCTATGCGGCCAGCAACAAAAACGTGGCAGTCACCGTGGATGGCGGTGCCAACTGGACCCGGATCACCTCGCCTGTGGAACAGAACGGCTCGCTGCCTGATACGGAGATGGAGGCCATGGCCCTGGTTCGCGTGCCCATCCCGGATCTGAAAATCACCAGCCGCAATGGCAAGACCATCTATGTGAACCTGGCCGGTGCCACCACCTTGAATCACGTGATCGCCAAGATTCAAAATCAGGCTGACCAGGCGGGGCTGAAGATCACCGTGGGCATTGATGCTGCGAACAGGAAACTGATTGTCACGGACAACACGGGCGGCACAGGGCTCTTTTCCATTGGGGCCACCGCAGACTCGCAGGCTGCGGGCCATCTGGGCCTGGCCGGCAAGAAGGTCAATGGCTCGGTGATCATCGGGGACGCCATCGCCGTCAAGGGCGGCGGGAATCTTACAGGAGCGGCCGGGCTCGGTAACACCAATAACGGGGACATCCAGGTGACGATCCAGCAAGGGACCCGCACGGTCTTGCTGGTGGGCACCACCCAAGGGGTGTACGCGACCTTCGATCCCGTGCTGGGGGTGAATACGAATGCGCCCTCGATCAACGTCAATAAGGCAGCCATGGCCGATTTCACGGATCCGACAGCCGGAGCCAACAAGCTTCAGATTGTGACCAAGGAGAAAACCGGACTCTATAACGGCGTCCAGGTGCGCATTCAAACCGGTGCGCTCACCGCAGCTGGGGTGAAGGCCGCCTGGGATCCCATTGCGCGCACCCTGACCATCACCGTGCATGCAAATTCCACGGCTGCCCAGGTGCGGGATGCCCTGAACAATCCCAGCGATCATGCAAGCACGAAGGTCGCCCAGGCCCTCTTCCAGGTTAAGCTCTTAGGGGCTGATAACTGGCGGCCCAGTACCCTTGGGCCGGGACCGGATGCATTGCGGGCCGCCCGACCCATGCAGGGCGGTGCGAGCCAATATGGCTTGTGGACACAGTTGGGACTCGGTCTTCCCAACGCTCAGGTCATCGGCTTTGCTTACAATCCCATTGGCGATATCAACGGGGGCGAACTCAAAGGAGACGCCCTGGTGGTGGGCACCCGGGGCCGCGGGGCGTGGAAAGTGGAGAACTTTTCTTTGCAAAACGTCCAACCCCAGCCCCAGTTGCGCATCAACACCCGGGCCGGAGCCGCCAATGTGGTGAGCCTGGCCATAGATCCCGGTCGCCCCTGGATGCTGAACGTGTTTTTCGATGGTGCCCTGCACAGCAGCTACTCGATCGGCAACGTGTTTCAAATTTATGTCCAGGGTACGGACGGCGATGACATCCTGGAGGTGGACGCCAATATTCATGTGCCCGGCGGGGTGATCTTTGACGGGGGCGCGGACGGCGCCAAGCTGGTCGTTGTGGGGCAAGGCGACCACGGCCTGCTCGTGGAGGCCCACGACGGCAACAATCCGGGGCTGATCAAGGTGGGCGACACGAACTCCGTGCTCACCGTGCAGTACGTGCACGTGGCCACCGTGGAAAAGCGGTTCTCAGCCGACCGGATGAAGCAGTTCCGCTCCGGGCTCACCATGCTGGTCAACCTGTCGGCCGTGGACAATGCGTTGAGCAGGGGAAATCAGCCTTTTGTGGGCCAGTCTCTTTCCGAGGTGTCCAAGGGGTATCGCCGGGAGACGCCGGACCCCATTGGCTCGCCCTTGAATCTGTCTGACCTCCCCCTGATCGGCGACCTTGCACGTCAGGGTCTGGACACGGAAGACCTCCAGGGGAGTGATTCCATCCTTGGAAGGTTCTTCGAAGAGCTGGATCTTTCCGAGATCGGCGCTTCCATCAACGACCCTGAGGCCTTGAGAGACGTGCTCGACGGCCTGGATGACATCCCGGACAATGTCATCCTGACCGAGGAGGAAGACAGGGTTCTATTTGATCTCACCTTGATCCGCAAGTTTGCAGGGCAAGGCGACATTGATGTGGAGGCCTTCGACGGCATGCTGACCCTGCAAGGTGAAGTGGTTTACAGCTTCGACGTCTCCCTGCACCTTGTCTTCGGCATCGACCACATGGGTTTCTTCATTGATGCGGACGCGCTTGCCGAGCCCGAATTGTCCATTTCGAACCTGAGCCTGGTGGGTACGGTCGAAGCGACAGGACGAATCGGGTTCATCGAGGTCTCTCTCACGGACGGGCATGTGAACCTGGATGACGGGGTGAGCTTCTCTGTGGACTTCAAGGATCCGGGTCCGGATCCCATAAGCGGCGTGGAGGATGGCCTGCTTCGGCCCCACGAGTTCAGCCTGAGTTCGGTTTTCGATATCATCGACCTGGTGGTGACGGGCGATCCGGCCGAGGATGACCTGGTCTTTTCCGGGATTTTCGGCGTGGCGGCCCTGATTCCGGGCGTGGAGGCGCCGTTGACCATCATGAACGCCGGCCTGATTTTCACTTGGCCGGACCTCTCCCGTCCCCTTGACGTGACTGTGGAAGGAAGGGAGGACAGCCCCACCGGCAAACTCCTGGCCAAATTTCTCAGCCTGGATTTGAAACAGTATTTCCTGGATTTACTGGGCGGCATCGACTCTGTGGGAGACTCCATCAATGACCTGTCGCCCCTGGATGCGGAGTTGCCTTTGATTGATACCAGCATGAACCGGTTGTTTACCGGCGAGCCCTATAAACTGGGCGATCTTCTGAAGCTCCACGATGCGGTGGCGGAGTATTTCCGGGAAGTGGATGAGAGCGGAGGACTCCCCAGCTTGAGCGGTCTGTTGGAAGTGATCATCGAGGATACCAACCGCAAGATGGAGGGGTCGGCCTTAGGCGCGTCATTGCTCTATAACGACGGCAATCCCGAACTGCGGTTTGATATTGGGTTCAGTTTGAACCCCGAGTTGGTAAAACCCTTTGATCTGGGTTCTGCCCTGGAAGACATTGGGTTAAACGCCGATTTGTCAGCAAGTGTAAGAATCGCTGCCGATGTGCAGGTCAAAGTTGGCCTTGGTCTGGATTTGAACAAAGTATTTGATTCAACCGTGAGCATTTCCGATGCCGTCTACTTCGAACTGGATACGTTGAGCGTGGATGTGGATCTGAGTCTTTTTGACATCGATCTGGGCATGGACCTGGGATTCTTGCAGGCTACCATAGAAGATGCGGCCTTTGCCCTGTCAGGCGGCGTGGGACTGAAGCTGGCCGACCCTGGCGGAAGGGTCACCCTGGCCGAGCTGACAGCGGGCCGTTTCAGTGAGCTCTTCGCCATCGATGTCCACGACATCGTCCTCCAGATGGCGGTTTCCTACCTTGAGCTGTTTGTGGGAAGCGGCCGGGATGTGGAAAGGGGGCAGGAGGGACTCGGCGTCCTGGTGACGGCGCAAGATTTCGGGTTTGTGGTGTACGGGAAGTTTGCCAGGAATGAGGCCACCGGAGATCTCCAGGCGCCCAAATGGACCTTCGCCCTGACAGGGGCCGGCACCGGGGAACTGGTGGGGGTGGAAGGAATCATCCTGAAGGGGGCCATGAAGGTGAGGATGAACAACACCGGTGGCGCGGTCAACGAAACCATCGTAACCGGTGGGGAGCCGCTGGTGATCCAATTTGACGAGACCGAAGGGGATCTCCAGGTTGTTGAGATCAGCGGCACACTGGCGGTCTATGACTTTTTCTATCTGAGTGGCAATTTTGCCTTAAAGAAGGGGTCCACAACGGTTGCCTTGAACGACGGGACCACCACCGGCCTGGAGGTGGACCTGCTCACCGTAGGCGGCTCCGACCTGAACGCCTTTGCAGGCATAAACGGCCCCTACTGGACGGACCTGAACCAGAACGGCCTCATCGACGGGGAGGACACCAACGGCAATGATGTGATCGATGCGGATGAATCCGATGAGCTGAACGACACCTCCCTTGGCCTTTCTCTCACCAATGCCAACTTTGCCCTGGCGCTGATGAAGGTGCCGCTCCCCGAGTCAACGGTTCCCAATGCACCGCCGCCCCAGCCGACGGATTTTCGATCCTGGACAGCTCTCAAAGCCGGGGCAGACGGAGTACAGTTCGTGGGTGTGGAGGGCCTGACCATTGCGGTTCAGAACCTCCAGGTGGCCATCAACCAGGGCGGGGGAGGGATCAAGGCGAGTCCTACCGATCAGGACTTTACCACACCCAACACCACGGTGGTGGATTTTGGCGCTTCACCGCTTACGGTGAACACGGGCGGGGGCAACGCCATTGATCTCGATTTTGCCGGGGCGGACGGCAAGCTCCTCCAGGCGGCGGGCCGGGTCACGATGGGCATGTTCGGGTTCTTCTATGCCTCCGGTGCTTTTGCCTTTGTGAAGAAGAGCGAAACGGTCACCCTCTATGACACGGCCACCAAGACAAGCACGCCCGATATGCAGGTGGATCTCCTCACCGTGGGCGCCCAGGGTGTGGACGCCTTTGTGGGGGTGAACGGGCCCTACTGGAGTGACCTGAACCACAACGGCATCATTGACGGCGAGGACACCAATGGCAACGATGTGATCGATGCCAACGAATCGGAAGAGCTGAACGATGCCTCCCTGGGTCTTTCTCTCACCAATGTGAGCTTTGCCCTGGCCCTTTTGAGGGCCCCACCGCCGCCGGTGACAGACCCGCCCACTGAAGCCACCGACCTCAGGAGCTGGACCGGCCTGAAGGCGAGCGTGGGGAACGCCCAGTTTGTGGGCATCGAAGGGATGACCCTCGCTGTTCAGAACCTGGGTGTTTCCATCAACCAGGGCGGCGGCACCAAGGATGGTGCGGCCAACAACACGGTGGTGGATTTCGGGGCCGCTCCCATGAATGTGAAGACCGGCCCGGGTGTGGAAGATTTCATCACCATGGACTTTGCCGGGGAAGACGGGAAACTGCTGGAAGCGGCAGGCCGCGTGACCATCGGTGTCTTCGGGTTCTTCTATGCGTCCGGGGATTTCGCTTTTGTGAAGAAGACCCACAAGGTCACCCTCTATGACACGGAGACGAAGACGAGCACGCCGGACTGGGAGGTGGATCTCCTCACCGTGGGCGCCCAGGGTGTGGACGCCTTCGCGGGGGTGAATGGCCCGTACTGGTCCGACCTCGACGGGGATGGTGAAATCACGGGCACGGACAGCAACGGCAACGGCGTGATCGACGCCGAGGAGTCGGAAGAGCTGAACGATGCCTCCCTCGGTCTTTCTCTCACCAACGTCAACTTTGCCCTGGCCCTGATGAAGACGCCTCAGCCCGCTCCCGCAGACCCTGCCACCCCGCCGACCGATCTACGAAGCTGGACCGCGCTCAAGGCGAGCGTGGGGACCGCCCAGTTTGTGGGCATCGATGGCATCACCGTTGCGGCCCAGGAGCTGGGTGTTTCCATCAATCAGGGCGGCGGCACCCTGGACAGCGGCGCCGGACCGGCGGCCAACACCACGGTGGTGGATTTCGGGGCCGCTCCCATGGATGTGAAGACCGGCCCGGGTGCGGAAGATTTCATCACCATGGACTTTGCCGGGAAAGACGGAGAGCTCCTGAAGGCCTCGGGCAAGGTCACCATCGGCGTGTTCGACTTCTTCTATGTATCGGGCGGCTTCGCCTTCTTGAAGAAAACCGACACGGTGGTTTTGAGCGACGGCTCCAGCCTGGAAGTGGACCTGCTCACCGTGGGTGCGAGCGGGGTGATGGCCTTTGCAGGGGTGAACGGTCCCTACTTCTCCGACCTGGACGGAGACGGTAAAGTCACGCCCAATGCCAACGACAACGGCGACGACGTGATCGAGACCCACGAGTCCGACGAGCTGAGCGAATCGGCCATGGGCCTTTTGCTCAGTGACGTGAACTTCGCACTGGCTTTGACGAAAGTGCCTCAGCCTGCGACCCCGGATCCCGCCACCCAGCCCACGGATCTCAGAAGCTGGACCGCGGTGAAAGCCCATGTGGGCCGTGCTGAGATCGTGGGGATCGAGGGGATCACCATCAGCGTCCAGGATTTCAACGTGGCCGTGAACCAGGGTGGCGGCACCAAGAACAACAGGGACAATAACACCGTCGTGAATTTTGCCGCGGCGCCGCTGGAGGTGGATACTGGGCCCAACGACAAAGTCCTCTTTGACTTCGACGCGGCTCTGGGGTCCTTGTTGAAAGCCGAGGGCACAGTTGCTCTTGCGGTCTTCGGGTTCTTCTACACCAGGGGCAACTTCGCCTTTGAGAAGCGAAACGGCAGGGTGAATCTGAGCGACGGGACGACCGACCTGGACGTGGAGCAGTTGACCATCGGTGCGAGCGACGTGAATGCCTTTGTGGGCGTGAACGGGCCTTACTTCACCGATCTTGACGGGGACGGCCAGGTCACGGGGACCGATTCCAACGGCGACGGCCTGATCGATGCCAGTGAGTCCGACGAGCTGAGCGAATCGGCCATGGGCCTTTCGTTGACCGATGCGGACTTTGCCCTGGCCCTCATGAAGGTGCCGAAGCCGGTCTCGGAGGATCCCAATGCACCCGCGCCGCAACCGGCCGATCTCCGGAGCTGGACCGCAGTCAAGGGGAGCATAGGCCGTGCGGAGTTTGTGGGAATCGAGGGCCTGACCATTTCTGTGCAGAATTTCAAGGTGGCCGTGAACCAGGGCAGCGGTACCCTGGATAGCGGTACCGGGCCAGTGGCCAACAACACGGTCGTCGATTTTGCGACCAAGCCCCTGGATGTGAAGACCGGTCCGCAGGACGAGGATGTGATCAGGCTCGATTTTGCCGGCGGCGACGGAAAACGGCTCGAGGCCGCAGGCAGGGTGAACCTGGGGCTTTTCGGGTTTTTCCATGTTGCGGGCGAGTTCGCCTTTGTGAAGAAGAGCGAGTCGGTGCGGCTGTACAATATGGAGACCAAGCAAACGGACGCCGAGCCGACGATGGTGGATCTGCTCACCATCGGTGCTAAGGGCGTCACGGCTTTTGCGGGGGTGAACGGGCCCTACTGGACCGACCTGGACGGGGACGGAGAGATCACCGGCGTTGACGCCAACCAGAACGGCGTGATCGACGCGGACGAATCCGAGGAGCTGAGTCCCGCCTCCCTGGGTCTTTCCCTTGCAAAGGTCAATCTTGCCCTGGCCATCATGAAGACAAGGGCCCCTCCCGAAGGCCAGACACCAACGGATCTTCGCACCTGGACAGCCGTGAAGGCGAGTGTGGGCAGTGCCGAGTTCGTGGGCGTTGAGGGGTTGACCGTAGCGGTCCAGGATCTCTCGGTATCTGTCAACCAGGGTGGAGGCACGCTGAACGATGTGGCCAACCAGACAGTGGTGGATTTTGCCGCCCAGCCGCTGGATGTGAAGACGGGCCCGGATGCAGTAGATGTGATCACGCTTGATTTCAAGGGGGTTGACGGGAAGCTCCTCGAAGCCTCAGGGCGTGTGCGCATCGATGTATTCGGGTTTTTCTTTGTCTCGGGGGACTTCGCCTTTGTGAAGAAGACCGAAAAGATCACCCTCTATGACACGGGTACCAAGACGCGGACGGCGGATTTCGAGGTGGATCTCCTGACGGTTGGTGCCCAGGGGGTCAAGGCCTTTGCGGGGGTGAACGGGCCCTACTGGACCGACCTGAACGGGGACGGGGAGATCACCGGGGTGGACGCAAACGCCAACGGTGTGATCGACGCGGACGAGTCCGACGAGCTGAGCGAGTCGTCTTTAGGGCTTTCCCTTTCCAACGTGGACTTTGCCCTGGCGCTCATGAAGGCCAAGAGGCCCACGGATCCTGCCGTGACGCCGACGGATCTGAGGAGCTGGACGTCGGTGAAGGCGAGTGTGGGGAGTGCCGAGTTCGTGGGGGTCGAGGGGCTGACCATCGCGGTCCAGGATCTCTCCGTACTGGTCAACCAGGGCGGCGGCACGCTGGATAGCGGCACCGGTCCGGTTGCCAACAGCACGGTGGTGGATTTTGTGACTCAGCCGCTGGATGTGAAGACGGGCCCAGATGCCGAGGACGTGATCACCCTTGATTTTAGCGGGGAGGACGGAAAGCTTCTGGAGGCCTCGGGCCGTATCCGCCTCGATATATTCGGGTTTTTCTATGTCTCCGGGGATTTTGCCTTTGTGAAGAAGACCGAGAAGATCACCCTTTACGACACGGGGACCAAGACGCGCACGCCGGATGTGGAGGTGGACCTCCTGACCATCGGCGCCCAGGGGGTGAAGGCCTTTGCAGGGGTGAACGGGCCCTACTGGACGGATCTGAACGATGACGGGGAGATCACCGGGACGGATGCGGACCACAACGGCGTGATCGACGCGGATGAATCCGATGAACTGAGCGAATCTTCCTTGGGGCTCTCCCTTTCCAACGTGGACTTTGCGCTGGCGCTCATGAAGGCCAAGAGGCCCACGGATCCTGCGGCAACACCGACGGATCTCCGGAGCTGGACGTCGGTGAAGGCGAGTGTGGGGAGTGCGGAGTTTGTAGGGGTCGAGGGGTTGACCATTGCGGTCCAAAGTCTCTCGGTACTGGTCAACCAGGGCGGCGGAACCCTGAACAACGTGGCCAACCAGACAGTGGTGGATTTTGCCGCCCAGCCGCTGGACGTGAAGACGGGCCCGGATGCCGAGGACGTGATCACCCTTGATTTTAGCGGGGAGGATGGAAAGCTTCTGGAGGCCTCGGGCCGCATCCGCCTCGATATATTCGGGTTTTTCTATGTCTCGGGGGATTTTGCCTTCGTGAAGAAGACCGAGACCATCACCCTTTACGACACGGGGACCAAGACGCGCACGCCGGATGTGGAGGTGGACCTCCTGACCATCGGCGCCCAGGGGGTGAAGGCCTTTGCAGGGGTGAACGGGCCCTACTGGACGGATCTGAACGATGACGGGGAGATCACCGGGACGGATGCGGACCACAACGGCGTGATCGACGCGGACGAATCCGATGAACTGAGCGAGACCTCCCTGGGGCTTTCTCTTTCCAACGTGGACTTCGGAGTGGCGCTCATGAAGGCCAAGAGGCCCGCGGATCCCACGGTGACGCCGACGGATCTCCGGAGCTGGACGTCGGTGAAGGCGACTGTGGGGGGTGCCGAGTTTGTTGGTGTAGAGGGGCTGACTGTAGCTGTCCAGGATCTCTCGGTACGGATTAACCAGGGCGGCGGCACACTGGATAGCGGCACCGGTCCGGTTGCCAACAGCACCGTGGTGGATTTTGTCACCCAGCCTCTGGATGTGAAGACAGGCCCGGATGCCGAGGATGTGATCACCCTTGATTTCGACGGGGAGGATGGAAAGCTTCTGGAGGCCTCGGGCCGCATTCGCCTCGACCTATTCGGATTTTTCTATGTCTCCGGCGACTTTGCCTTTGTGAAGAAGACCGAGAAGATCACCCTTTATGACACAACCACCAAGACGCGCACGTCGGATGTGGAGGTGGACCTGCTGACCATCGGTGCCGAAGGGGTGAACGCCTTCGCGGGTGTGAACGGGCCCTACTGGACGGATTTGAACGATGACGGCGAGATCACGGGGACGGATGTTAACCACAACGGGGTGATCGACGCGGACGAGTCCGATGAGCTGAGCGAGACCGCCCTGGGGCTCTCCCTTTCCAACGTGGACTTTGCGCTGGCGCTCATGAAGGCCAAGAAGCCCACGGATCCTGCTGTGACGCCCACGGATCTGAGGTCGTGGACGTCGGTGAAGGCGACTGTGGGGGGTGCCGAGTTTGTGGGTGTAGAGGGGCTGACCATCGCGGTCCAGGATCTCTCGGTACGGATCAACCACAGCGGCGGGACGCTGAATGATGCGGCGAACCAGACGGTGGTGGATTTTGCCACCCAGCCGCTGGACCTGAAGACGGGCCCGGATGCCGAGGACGTGATCACCCTCGATTTTGACGGCGAGGACGGAAAGCTTCTGGAGGCTTCGGGCCGTATCCGCCTCGATATATTCGGGTTTTTCTATGTCTCCGGGGACTTTGCCTTCGTGAAGAAGACCGAGACCATCACCCTTTATGACACAACCACCAAGACGCGCACGCCGGATGTGGAGGTGGACCTCCTGACCATCGGTGCCCAGGGGGTGAAGGCCTTCGCGGGTGTGAACGGGCCCTACTGGACGGATCTCAACGAAGACGGGGAGATCACGGGGGTTGATGCGGATAAGAACGGTGTGATCGACGCGGATGAATCCGACGAGCTGAGCGAGTCGTCCTTGGGGCTCTCCCTTTCCAACGTGGACTTTGCGCTGGCGCTCATGAAGGCCAAGAAGCCCACGGATCTGAGGTCGTGGACGTCGGTGAAGGCGACTGTGGGGGGTGCCGAGTTTGTGGGGGTCGAGGGGTTGACCATCGCGGTCCAGGATCTCTCGGTACGGATCAACCAGAGCGGCGGGACCCTGAATGATGCGGCGAACCAGACGGTGGTGCATTTTGCCACCGAGCCGCTGGACCTGAAGACGGGCCCGGATGCCGAGGATGTGATCACCCTTGATTTCAACGGGGAGGACGGAAAGCTTCTGGAGGCCTCGGGCCGTATCCGCCTCGACATATTCGGGTTTTTCTATGTCTCCGGGGATTTTGCCTTCGTGAAGAAGACCGAGACCATCACCCCTTATGACACAACCACCAAGACGCGCACGCCGGATGTGGAGGTGGATCTCCTGACCATCGGTGCCCAGGGGGTGAAGGCCTTCGCGGGTGTGAACGGGCCCTACTGGACGGATCTCAACGAAGACGGGGAGATCACGGGGGTTGATGCGGACCAGAGCGGCGTGATCGACGCGGATGAATCCGATGAGCTGAGCGAGTCGTCCTTGGGGCTCTCCCTTTCCAACGTGGAATTTGCACTGGTACTCATGAAGGCCAAGAGGCCCGCGGATCCCACGGTGACGCCCACGGATCTGAGGTCGTGGACGTCGGTGAAGGCGACTGTGGGGAGTGCGGAGTTCGTGGGGGTTGAGGGGCTGACCATCGCGGTCCAGGATCTGTCGGTACTGGTGAACCAGGGTGGCGGGACCCTGAACAACGCGGCCAACCGCACGGTGGTGGATTTCGCCGCCCGGCCGCTGGATGTGAAGACGGGCCCGGATGCCGAGGATGTGATCACCCTCAATTTTGACGGGGAGGCTGGGAAGCTCCTGGAGGTGTCAGGCCGGGTCACCCTCGATATATTCGGATTTTTCTATGTTTCCGGCGACTTTGCCTTTGTGAAGAAGTCCGAGACACTGAGTCTCAGTGACGGCTCCAGTGTGGAGGTGGATCTCCTGACCGTCGGGGCGAGCGGGGTTCAGGCCTTTGCGGGGGTGAACGGGCCCTACTGGACCGATCTCGACGGGGACGGTGAGATCACGGGGACGGACACCGACCAGAACGGCGTGATCGATGCGGATGAATCCGATGAGCTGAATGACGATTCCCTGGGTCTTTCCCTCACCCAGGTGGACTTCGGACTGGCGCTCATGAAGGCCAGGAGACCCGCGGATCCTGCGGCAACGCCCACGGATCTCCGGAGCTGGACCTCGCTGAAGGCCCATGTGGGCAGCGCTTCTTTTGTGGGTGTAGAGGGTCTGACCGTTTCGGTGACGGATCTTTCGGTGGAGATCAATCAGGGGGGTGGCACCAGGGCCGGCCAGAAGAATGAAACGATCGCCGACTACCGGAACAAGGCCCTCAGGGTGAATACAGGCGGCGGGAATTTCATTGACATGGATTTCGACGGGTCCCTGGGTTCCCTTCTCAGGGCAGCCGGTGTCCTCACCCTGGGCATTGGCGATTTCAGCATTTCCGGTGGATTTGCCATTGAGAAAACCGAGTCCACCCAGCAGAAAGGCACGAGGAAGATCAAGAGAAGCAAGCTTCTCATCGGTGCCGCTGGGGTGGAAATTTTCCTCGGAGTGGGCGAGCCGCCCTATGACAACCAAGACACCGGAGTCCTGGTGGAAGATGTCCAGTTCGGCCTGGTCCTTTTCAAGGAGACCGATGTCACCGACCCGGAAAACCCGCAGCCCGTGCCTGATTCCTCAAAGATGGCCCTGGTGGCTTCGGGCGGGGCCAGACTGCTCGGGATCGAGGGTCTGGTGCTGAGCGGAACCCTCGAGCTCAGAAAGAACGACACGGGGTACACCACGGACCTTGGGGGCGGATACGTGGTCAATGAGACCCTCCAGGTGCCTGACCCGGATCGGCCGGGTGAATTCATCCCGGTTGAAGTGAAATTCAAGGAAAACATTTCCCTGGGCCTTTCCGGAACGGTGATCTTCAAGATCGTGGATGCATCCTCGGGCGAGGAATTCGTTTCCCTCAAGGGCGGATTCTCTTTCAGCATGTCCGAGACGGTCAGCGGGACCGTAACCACCACGAAGATCAAGGTGGGGGCAGCCGGTGTCGAGACCTTCCTGGGCGTGGGTCCTGCAAAGATCCTCAATACGAACACCCCCGACCCCAATGACGAAATCATCAACCCGAATGCCATGGGGGTGCTGATCGAGGACCTAGAAGTCGGTGTGGTGCTGTTTAAGAAAAAGGACAGTGCAAATCCCGCTGCAGCCTCATCCTCATTCGCCATTGACGGATCAGGGGGAGCCAGACTCCTGGGGATTGACGGTCTGGAATTGAGCGGGACCCTTGGGGTTCGCATCAATAAGACCGGAACCACGGTGAATGAGCAGGTTACCGTACCCCTTCCAGACGGCGGCTCCAAAGAAGTCCCCATTGTCTTCAAGACCGCCTTCGATGAACTCAAGATCTCGGGGACGGTGCATCTGAACATCCTGGATCTGGTGTCCCTGTCAGGCGGATTCGCCTTTAAGAAAGAGGTGACTCCGAGCGGAACCAAAATCATGGTGGGGGCGGCCAATGTGGAGGCCTTTGTGGGGATCGGGCCGCTCAGGGTACCCGATACGAGCACACAAGATCCCAATGATGAGATCATCAACCCGGATGCCATGGGCGTCCTCGGGACCATTAGCGAGATGGGCGTGGTGCTGTATAAGACCGGGGGGAAGACCTCCTATGCGTTGACCGGGACCGGCGGCATCGCCCTGGTGGGTCTTGAAGGGCTCGATATCGAGGGCACGGCCACGGTGGAGGTGAACAAATCCGGTCGCACTGTCGACGAAACCATAGAAGTTCCCAATCCGAACTTCAACGAGGATCAACCCGCAGGCCCGTCCAATCCTGAGACGATCTCGGTCACGGTGTCCTTTAACAGCCCGTCCGAGGTCCTTGCTTTTGGTGGCTCCATCAAAATTAAAGTTGTGGATGTATTTTTGCTCGAAGGTGCGGTCAGCTTCCGAAGATCGGCGAACGGCAGTGTACAGGTCGATATACCCTCTGCAAGCGTGAAGGTGGTTATGAGTGGTAAAGAAGTCGTCGGGTTGAGCGGCCATGCCAAGTTCTCCATCGGCGGTCCCCAGGGCTTTAACCTCGAGGATTTTGGTGTGCTTGGTTTTTCCATCTTCGGCCTCGAGGCTGATATTGTCCCGCAGCCTGCCACTGTAAGCCCTCCAACGGCCGATATTATCGGGCCCGCAAATGGTGGGGTCATCAATAACACCGATTTAGTCCAGAAACCCTACATCGATGTCACGTTCAATGATCCATCGGGCGATGGATTGAACGATGCCTCTATTCTGGACGCGCTGCCCGAATTTTCTCTAAAGGGACCGGGTGGCGCCATCCTGAATGTGAACGGGAAGCCGCAGAAGATCGGATTCAACACCTATCGGTACGCGTTGACCAATGTGAACCTCGCCACGGCGAAGCTGGGCGATTGGCAAGTGGAATTCATGGCCAACAGCTGGTCCGACAAGGGAGGAAGAAAGAACAAGGCCGAGGTGGAAACCTTCACGGTGAGGGAGGGTCCCAAGCCCACCGCCAATCTGGCCAATCCGGGTAACGGCACAGAAGTGGACCTCACCTTGCTCAATGCGCGGAAGTACATCGATGTCACCTTCAACGATTTCAGCGGCATGGGCATTGATCCGGCCTCCATTCTCGATTCCCAGCCGGAGTTTACCCTGACCGGGACCGGGGCGGCTGATGCGGGTAAGCCCTTTGCCGTGAGCGGATCCCCGCAACACCTCAACGGCAATACCTACCGTTATCGGATTACAGATCCTGCGCCGGCCGACGAAACCAGCCTTTTCAAGGCCGGGACCGTGATGGTCCAGTTCGCTTCCAACGCATGGAAGGACAAGGCCGGGAATGTGAACAGCGCGGAGAGTGAAACCTTCACGGTGGTCGGTGCGACGGCGGGATCCGCCAAGGCCACAAACGGGCTTTCCATCGGTCCGCTCACCATCGCGGGACCCACGGTGGGCATTACCGGTATGAGCTTCAAGGACAAAAAACTGGTTCTCACCATCGCACTCGGTGCGGAGCTGGCGTCTCTGAATTTCGGAGGCGGCGGCGGAGGACAGCAGTCCCAGACCCAGCAGTCGAGCGGTGTCAAGGCGGAGCTTACCGGGCTCTTGGGGACCTTTGATCTGTCCATTGACCTGCTCGGATTTCTCCAGGGAAGCGGGTCCATCGATCTGGCCGGGAAGTGGAAGGTGGATATCAATTCCTTCCTCCTGGAGATCCCCAACCTGCTTACTGCCGGAGCCGAAGGCATCCAATTCGGGTACGATCCGGACTATAAAGAGTCAGATCATCCCGATCCTTCGGATCCCACGGGCACCAAATTCCTTCCGCAGAACATCATCGTTATCAACAGCGCCTTTATCTCCATTCCCAAGTTGAAACTGTCAGGAGCGATACAGCCTTACGATCCTGACGGCCCGCAGGGCCCGGCCATCCCCATTCCGGGTCTGACCATCCACACAAAAGGATTCAAGTTGGGTACGGGTATCATTTGTTATGGTTGCACCACGCCGCCGGGGGGGAACGTGCCGGTCAGCCAGGGAACCACCAAGGAACCGGCCATTAAACTTGGGAGTATCCTCGAGTTCGACGATATTCGATTCGGCATTTCCAATGTGGAGATCACCTTTGGTGAGGCCTTCGTTTTCAAAGGGGAAATCTTCATTGCCTCCGGCGGGGCCAAGTTCTTCCCAGGAAAACCGGTGAACGCCGTCATCAGTGATCGTTTGGAGGCTGAGCCGGATGCCGCCGATCCGTTCAATACCGAAGCGCTGCGGGCCACCATCAAATTTGACGATCAAGGAAAGGTTGAATCCTTCAAGTTTGACGTGGATACGTTCAGGATTGAGTTGGGCGGCTTCCTGGCGCTTAAGGGTGTGGGGGTGCACCTGGATACGGGTGCAGAAGGCACCGAAGAGGTCGTGAGTTTTGTATCCATCGGTGCGGAGCTGAAAGTAGCCTCTCTCAAGCTGAGCGGAGAGGGACGTAACTTCGCCTTCCTGGGGAACGGCAGCTTCAAGGCCAAGCCGGGATTCGGTGTTTTCTTCGGTATCGAATCGGCAACCGGTAGTGGCGTTGGCTGGCCTACATGGCTCCCCATAAAAATCACTGAAATCGGTATTGAATGGCGAGACATCAACGAGGATCCCCTGGATTTCATCCTGACCCTTTCGGCCAGTGTGGCTTCCATCAAAGGCATTCCTGGCGCAAAGTTTTCAGGCACCATCGAGGGGGTGAAGATCGACCTCGGGAAGCTTTTCCGGGGCGAGTTCCCCATCATCGACATTGCCTCCATCGGTGTGAGTATTCAAGCGAAGGTGTTTGGCGGGGAACTGGATGCAGGCCTGATCGGTGGCATCCTCAAGATCGGTTACGACGACCAGTTGATCAGTGCTCTGGCGCCACCGGATACGCCTGTCAAGGATCGGATCTTCTTTATCGGTGTCAAGGGTGGCTTTGAGATGGCCGGTCTCGGCATGACCATTCGCTTCGGCCTGTCCGAATTGGGTCCCTTGGGTGTGCAATTAGAGGCCAGCTCCCCGGTGGGTATCCCCATTGCCTTACCGCCTCCGGTGGCTGCGGCAAGATTGTTTATCAATGATTTTGTGGGTGGGATCGAATTCTTCAAGACCTTGCCGGATATTGAGGAAGCCAAAGAACTGCGCCGCCCGGAATTCGCCATTTCCGCCAGTGATGTGGACGCGGATGCATGGCTGGATACGGTTAAGCAGCAGGTGTATAACCAATATCTCGCGGTCCAAGCCAATCCCAACCTGGGCGGATTCCTGGCCGCGTTTACCGAGCCTATGACGATTACCGGCAGCGCGAAACTCTACACGGATTGGACGTCCAAGTTCGTATTCAACGCTCAGGTGGGAATCAAGATCACGACCGACGGCAAATTCCTTGCCGTGGGTAAGTTCAATTTTGCCGATGGCCTGCTGAGCATCAGCGCCAAGCTCTTTTTCAACATGGGGCAAATCGCCTCCGGCCGGGCCAGCATGTTCTTCCTATTCGACGCACCCGAGCAGCTCGAGCTGTTGACCGTCGGTGGCAAGCTTGAAATCCTATTTGGCGGACCCGGCGGCGAGAATGTGGAATTCGACTTCGCGGATCCCTTGGAAAATCCGGAAGTGGTCGTTTCCTACCCCGGCGACGGCGCGACGATTATTCTGAACGACCTCAATGATGCGGGTTACCTTGAAATGAACTTTGTGCCGTCCGATGAAGCCAGTCTTGACGATGTAAGCATACTGGATACGCTGCCCGAATTCAGGTTGACGGGTGAAGCAGCCGCCAATGTCACGATCTTTGATGATGAGGTTGAGAAGGTTTCGGACGGTATCTACAGGTATCCCTTTGACGGAGAGTTTGCAGCCGGTGAAGTGGGAGTGGAATTTGAATCCGACACCTTCGGTGACGATGCATACCAGACCAACCTGGAATACTCGACTTCGTTTACATTGAAACAGACCTCCGCTGTGCTGGCAGCCCCGGAGAACGGCCGGGCCATCGATGTCATGACGATGAACCAGTACAAATTTATCTCGGTGCGGTATTTTGCCAGCCCGGGTTTTGAGGTGAACGCATCCACCATCAACGACAGCGACGTGGTGTTTACCCTGGCGCTGGCAAACGGCACCACCCTGGATGTTACCGGGCCGGGGAGCGAAGTCAAGGGCGCTTACCGTTATGTCCTGCCGGACACCTTCGTGTTTGTACCCGGTGAGGTAACCGTATCTTTTGCCGCAGGAACCTGGTCGGACACCGGCGGATATGCCAATGCCGCAACGGTGGAAAAATTCGTCGTGACCGGACCCGTCGCGGATCTTACGGATCCGGCCTACGGCGGGCGGGTGGACGTGGTTTCCATCCGCAATCAGATGTATTTTGATGTTCGATTTTCGCCTGTCGGCGATAATACGTTGGTGGTGGATTCCATCCTGGATGACGATGCGGAGTTCACCCTGAAAATCGGCAGTGGAAATCCAGAGGAAATCCGTGGTCCGCCTGAGGTCCTTGAAGAAAATCTCTTCCGCTATACCCTACCCGACACCCTGACCTTTGTACCCGGACAGGTGGAGGTGTCCTTCCTCGCCGGCAGCTTCAAAGACAGCGCAGGCTATCTGAATGCCGCCGAGACCGAGACCTTTACCGTGATCGGACCGGTTGCCCATCTGGCGGAACCGCGCGACGAACGGATCATCGGCCTCACTCAACTCAATGGCAACGGCTATATTGAAATCGACTTCCGTGCCACCGGCGGCAACACCATGGATGGAGACAGCATCACCGACCCGTTCGGTGAATTCACCTTGAAAGGTGCGGCCGCATCCGAAATCGTGATACTGGATGATCAGGTCCAAAAGGTCGACGACAATACCTATCGTTATCCCTTCACCGGAGAGTTCGGCGTCGGCATCGTCACCATCGAATTCACTGAAAACTCCTGGGCCGACAGCGGCGGGTTTTCTAACCTGGCAGAGGCGGAACGGTTTATCGTAGAAGCGCTCACGGCCGACCTGGTCGATCCTCTCCACACGGGCAATGCCGACCTGAATATCTTGAACGATCGCCGCTATATCGTGGTGCGCTTCAATGATGACACCGGATATGGCCTGGACGAGTCTTCCATCCTGGATTCGGGTTCTCAGAACCTCGAATTCCGATTTTCCGGGGAGGGTGCCGGAACGGCCACGCCGACCGGAGAAGTGGAGAAAGTGGAAGACAACGTATTCAAATTCTTCTTCTCCGGCAATTTTGTAGAAGGTTTGGTGGAGGTCAACTTCATTGGTGACAGCTGGCAAGATACAGAAGGCAACGGAAACCTCGCTGAAACCGAGCGTTTTCGAGTCATCAAAAAGGCCATATCGATCAAATTCATTATAGAAGGTTTTGCCGAACTGCATGGCGGCGGATTTACACCGGATTATAATGGAGACGGCAAACCGGATGCCCTGATTTCATTGCGAGGCCGTACCGAGCTGAACATCGATATGTACCTGGATGCAGATGGCAAGCCTGCGGCCCGATTCCAACTCGATTTCAACTCCACACTTGAGCTCTTCTACCTGGGCAATGTGGGCTCTGCGGCCGGCCGCCTCATTCTGACCATGGGGGCGACACCGTCCGGAAAGACATCCATCTTCGGCCCCGTCCAGATTCAGCTCTGGGGCGTCTTGAAAGTGGATACGAACCTGGAAAAATTGCGTGAGATCGGTATCGAGGCAGACGCCACGACCCTGCTGCAGATCAATGCCACCAACGAGACAAAAACCGAAGTGATCTTCCTGGAAGGCATCCGGGGCGACGAAATTTTTACCATCCAGGACGACGGCGTCAGTGACGAACTGCCGGCGGACCTGAGCCCGGGCAGCTTCCAGACCTCTTTACCGGAGTCGGTCAGAGACGCATTTGAGGCAAATGCCATCGATATCCCCGATGACGCGACCTTCAGCGTTCAGGGCGTGGAATCCGGCAAACGCTGGAAAATCTATGTCAACAGTGAATCCGTCGGCAAAAAGCAGTATTTCATCACCAAGAAAGACAACCAGCTGGTCTTTTACGGCGAGGCCCAGACTTTTGTTTTGGAGCCTTACACCCTTGCCATTTCTCTGGCCGGTGCCTTGAAATTCAAGATCCCGCCCATTGAGGAGGATGATCCCGAGCTCTTCCGCATGAGCGGCGTCTTCCACATGAAGATCGACACCTCCCGGGCGGAGATGTTCGTCAAGGCCGACCTTTTCATCGGGCCGGAAGACAATCCCATTTTCGATTTCGACGCCCTCGGGCTCATCATCATCAACTTCGAAGACCCCGGGTTTGCGGGCCGGTTGAACCTGTCCCTGAGTACCGGGGTGGCGGGAATCCTGGAATTCGACGCGGAATTCGAGATTTATATCAACGCCACCATCAGCGCCAGTGCCCAGGAGTTCAGAATCCCCGACATCTTCCTTGACCCTGAGAAGGGGTTCCTGGACCAGAAGTTCATCGACAGTCTGGAGTTCGGCACCGGCGAGAAGTTGTTCGATCTGACGGATGGGGACGGCAGCATCAAGGAGGCTCTGGATGCGTGGTCTGATCCGGATGCCGTCCATGTCATACCTTTCTCGCTGCGCTCTGCCTTTGAAGCAAACGGGACTCCCTTGCCGCAAGATGCCCAGGTGCGGGTGATTTTCAAGGAAAGCCGATGGGAAATCTTCCATGAAAGCGGTTTGGAGTATGTGGTGGAGACCAGCAAACAATCGCCTGCCTTGCTGAACGTCCACGCCTCCCTGGGCAAGTACTACGTGAGCATCCCGAGGGGACCGCCGCAGCTGGACGGCACCATCGGATCAGCCGGCCCGTATGTGGTCGTCTCCGGGGCCGGCAGACTCACCATCGCCGACATGTTCGTCATGAAGGGGGCGTTTCGGTTCGAGCTCAGCCTGGACAAGCTGGAGCTCCAGATCAGCGCCACCATGCGGCTCGGTGCTGAGGATGACCCGCTCTTCTTCTTCCAGGTCATCGGCTACCTGGAGATCGACTGGGACGCCGGGGTCATCGGTCTCCTTCGCCTCGAAGCTTACACAGGTTCACTTCTAAAGGACATCGGCTTCGATGTGGAAGCCAATTTCAACCTGGAAATCAACTCCACGGATGAGGACCGGGAGGCCATGATCCTCCTCGGGCCCGGAGAAACGACCACCATCACCGTACCGGCCAATACCTACCGCATCGGCATCGACGGGCACTTCATCTTCAAACCCGGTGGGACCGAGATTTTCAGGCTTTCCGGCGTGTTCTACATGGAGATCAGTGAAGATGGCGGGCTTACCATCTTCGCCGACGTGGAGCTCCTTCTCGGCCCGCCCGAGGCAAGGATTTTCACCTTCGACGCCCTTGGACTGCTGATCTTCAAAACCGACGGCAACGTGGGCATCAGGGTGGAGCTTTCGGGGGATGTCTCCCTGGGCGACGTGATCCAGTTCGACTGCACCTTCGAATTCCTCATGAACTCGTCGGGCACGGAGTACATCTTCGAGGTGCCGGAGCAATACCGGGCCAAGGTGGGATACGACAGCGTGAGCATCCCGGCAGGCCCTCCCGGCATCACCGGCGAGGAGGGAGAGCCCGGTTTCTACATAGTCATCAAGGGGGAGGGCTCCCTGAGCCTCCTGGGCGGCATCCTGGAGCTCGACGGCAAATTCTATTTCAAAATCAGCGAGGAAGAGGGAATTACGATCTCCGTCGCGGCCAGCGCCAAGCTGGAGCCTCTGGGCGTGGTGGCGGCGAGCGGCTTTCTCGACATCAACGACGAGGGGCTCGTGGGAAGCCTCCAGTTGGAGGTGGGAGCGGGGCTCGGAACCGACCTATTCTCCTTTAGCGGCTACTTCCGCCTGGCCATCAACACCAGGAGTACCCCGGCAACGATCTTCCGTCTCGAGATCGACCCCCAGACCGGGGATGTTTCCGATGAACTCATTGAAAGCACCATCGAGGCCAGTACCCTGATCGTCGAAGGGGGCGGCGAGCTCGATATCGCCGGTATGTTCACGGTCAAGGGTGCCTTCTACCTCAAGCTCAACGATCAGGGTTTCGAGCTCCAGTTCGACGCCTACATGGAGCTTGGCGGATTCGGCCGTGCCGGGGTCAAGGGCGGTGCCGCCATTTACAAGGAGCCGGCCCTTGTCATCAACCTGGAACTGGATATCGATGCCATTTCCATCCCCCTGGTGAAGATAAAAGGAGATTTCGTCTTCCAGATCAATACCAGCAAGACCACCGAATACCTGGGCGTGGCACCCGACAGCTTCCTGGTGCGAATCTCCGCTGAAGTGAGCATCCTGCTTTTCAAGGGGAAGGGTGACCTGAGCCTTTCCTATAAGAGCGGCATATTCGAAGTGGCCATCAACGAGCTTTCCATCAACTTCTTCAATTTCGTAGAGATCGGCATAGACGGCTACTTCCGCTCCAACGGTCAGTTCCGTGTCCACGGAAAGCTGGCGTTCGAAATCCCCATGGGCATTTTCAAACTCTACGGCGGGATCGAGATCACGCTGCAAAACAACTATTTCCACGGGCGGATCTGGGGTGGGGTCGATTTTGAGCTGGATTTCGGCCTGTTCTCCATTTCCTTCACCCTCGCCTCCCTGGAAGCGGAAATCGAACTCACGCCGGTGAAAGGCTTCGCCGCACTGACCATCACGGTGATGGGTATCAAGGTCAGGGGGTCCATCACGTGGACCTGGGGACCGTCTCCCACTCTGGCAACCCAGGTGGGCAACATCCTCTATCTCAATGTGGGGGAGCGAGCCACTTACCGGGGCAAGTACTTTGACGAGCTTGCCGACGAAGATTACAAGATCAGCCAGAGCGGGAACAGGGTGGAAGTGAGTGCCATGGGCTACACCCAGAGCTTCTACGGGGTCAACAAGATCGTGGCCGATTTTGGGGACTCCAACGACACCCTCTATGTGGCACCGGGCGTGACCGCCGATGCGGAAATTTACGGCGGGGACGGAAACGACATGCTCATCTATGCCGGGAGCGGCACGGCCAAACTGTGGGGCGGCCCGGGGGATGACAGGATCTATGGCGGCAGCGGCGTAGACTTCCTTTACGGACAACTGGGTCTCGATGAACTGGTGGGAGGGGCCGGAAACGACTTCCTGTACGGCGGCGCCGGAAACGATATCCTCAAGGGAGCCGGCGGCGACGACACCCTCCGTGGCGAGGCCGGTAACGACGACCTCTACGGCGGGGAGGGGAACGACACCATTTTCGGCGGCACGGGCCTGGACGATATCTTCGGTGAGGCCGGCAACGACACGATTTTCGGGGATGAACAGGACGACACCGTCTATGGCGGCACGGGCAACGACAGGGTATTCGGCGGTCTCGGCATCGACACCATTTACGGCGAGACCGGTGATGACGAACTCCACGGCAGCGAGGACGCGGACTGGATCTTTGGCCAGGAAGGCAACGATACCCTTTACGGGGACAGCGGTGAGGACGTCCTTTACGGGGACTTCGGCAGCCGCTCCAGCAAGCAGTCCGGTTTCGGCGGTGGCGGCAACGACACCCTTTACGGCGGAGGCGGCAATGACGTCCTTTTCGGCTGTGCGGGCGATGACACCCTTTACGGGGGGAATAACGACGGCGGAGCGAGCGGCCGTGACGTCCTTTTCGGCGATTACGGCGCTGTGGCCGGCAACGTAGTCCAGAGTACCGAAACCCACCCAGGCGGTGCGGATACCCTGGAGGGCGAGGATGACGTGGACATCCTCATCGGCGGGGCCTCGGGCGAAAAGAAGATGTCCGGCGGCGACGATACGGATGTGCTCATCGGCGATGCGGGCCGGGTTGAGCGGGACGGGAACCTCCTGCCGGTAAGGATCACCAGTTATTCTTACGTCAGCGGGGATGACCACCTCCAGGGGGACGGCGCCACCGATTATCTCATCGGCGGCAGCGGCGCGGACACCATCGCCGGCGGCAGCGAGGCCGACATCATCCTGGGCGACAACGGGGAGATCATCCCGGATTTCGTCAACGGGCTGGCCCAAACCGTGACCACCACGGATTCAACCGTGGGCGGGCACGATACGGTTTACGGCGGGACCGGTGACGACCATATTTACGGCCAGGCCGGCAATGATACCCTATACGGAGAGGAGGGGAACGATCTCATCTTCGGCGACCGGGGTGTGATCACCATCCAGGCCGGCGTCGTCATCAAAATAGCGACCCTGGACACCGGTGTCGGCGGCAGCGACAGTGTGGACGGCGGCTCAGGGGCAGACATCATCCTGGGCGGGGCCGGCGGCGATCACCTGGTGGGAAGCGACGGCAACGATGTCCTGGTGGGCGATCACGGCGTGGTCGTCCGCGATGACGGCACCGACGAGGCCAATGATGTGTATACCACCGACCCGACAAAGGGCGGCAACGACAGTCTGGAGGGGGGTGACGAGGCCGACGTTCTCCTCGGGGGCCCGGGCGCTGACAGCCTCACGGCGGGTTCCGGCGAGGACATCCTGATCGGGGACAGCGGATACGTCCGAAGGAATGGTAATGATCAAGCAGAGTCGGCCAGGACCACCGATCCGGACAAGGGAGGTGCGGATACCTTTACGGCCCTGAGCGGTTCCAATGTGATGATCGGCGGCTTTGGCAACGACACGGTCAAGGCCGGTCCGGGGAACGACGTGATCCTGGGCGACAACGGGACCGTGGGCCTGGGCGATAGCTCCCTCGGAGACGACAGGTACAATGCGTGGACCTCTGATTATGCCTACTTCGGTGCCGACACCATTGATGCCGGAGACGGGAACAACATCATCCTTGCCGGCTCCGGCGGCGATCTCTCCGTGGTCGCCGGAAGTGGCTGGGATCTCATTCTGGGCGACAACGGGAAGGTGGTGCGCGACGCAGGATTCGTCCCCACCTTCATTGAGAGCCTCACCGGAGACATAAACGCGGGGAATGACCTCCACATGGACGGCGGTTCCGGCAACGACACCCTCATCGGCGGAAACGGTGATGACAGCCTCTTGGGCGGTGCGGGCAAGGACACCATCATCGGTGACAACGGCCGGGTTGTGCCGGGTGAGGCGGTTTCCATCGACGTGGCTTCCGGAGGGAAGGACACGGTGGGCGGCGGAGACGGCGGCGACATGATCATCGGAGGCATGGCCGGCGAGGTGAGCCTCAAGGGCGATGCCGGGGATGATTTCATCCTGGGCGACAACGGTCGAATCGTTCGCACCGGAAGCACCTTTGCCGATCCCGGCGTGGTGACCCGGGCCGTGTCCGAGGACCCCGTGCACGGCGGGAGCGAGCTCCTGATCGATGGCGGTGCGGACAATGACGTGATCATCGCCGGCAGCAGCGGTGATGTCACCATCCTGGGGAACACCGGCCATGACGTGATCATCGGCGACAATGCCACCGTGTATGCCGAGGCCAGCACCGGTGATGTGACCTGGTACGAGTCCACCCACACGGCCTACGGAGGAGGGGAGACCTTTATCGGCGGCGGAGACGGTGATGACGTCATGATTGGTGGGATCGGCAATGACACCATGGACGGCGGAGACGGCCGCAACGTGGTTCTGGGCGACCACGGGAGCGTGGTGACGCGAGGCGAGATCGTGACCACGGCCCCGGCCCACTCCGGGCAGGATATCATCACCACCGGGTCCGGCGACGATATCATCCTCGGCGGATCCGGCAAAGATACCCCCATCTCGAGCGGCTCCGGAAACGACGTGATCCTGGGTGACAACGGATGGGTCGGCCGGGTGAACGGCGTGATCACCGGCGTGGTTTCCGGGGTTTATTTGAGCGGCGGTGCTCTGGTTCAGACCTCCGATCTGGGGGACACGGACACGCAGATCGACGCGGGACCCGGCGACGATGTGGTCATCGGCGGCAAAGGCAATGAGACCATCCATGCCGGTGCCGGGAATGATGTCATTCTGGGCGACAACGGCGCCATAGGCCGTGGTTTCAGGGCCGGGTACTCGGAGGCCGACGAATTCGGCATCAACCGCATCCTGTGGGCCGGGATCGCCAATTACTCACGCGACACGAGTGGGGCTGTCCCCAGCTATGCCTGGAACGCCTCCCAAGCCTTCTATGGCCTAACCACCACTTTTGACGAGCACAATGGCGTTGACACCCTTTATGGGGATGCGGGCGACGATATCCTCTTCGGCGGGTCTCTGGGGGATAACCTGCTTTCGGGGGGCACCGACAAGGATATCCTCGTCGGCGACAACGGCAACGTCAGTCGTAGCGCTTCGCTGGCCGTCCTGAGGATCGAGAGCAAATCCAATGACACCTTGGGCGGCATCGAGGCCCATATGGACGGCGGATACCACGATGACATCCTGATCGGCGGTATCGGCGGCGATCTCCTGCTCACCGGCGGGCTCGGAAACGACGTCATCCTGGGTGACAACGGCGTGGTCGTGGGGGCCGACGGTACGAATAAGGCCAACGACCTCTGGTCTACGGATCCGGGCAACGGTGGCGTGGACATCATACGGGGCGGCGACGGTGCGGACATTATTCTTGGGGGTTCAGAGAACGACTATGCGGTGGAAGCTCCGGGCAGCGTGGGCGACCAGCTTTCCGGCGACCTGGGCGACGACATCATCCTCGGTGACAACGGTTACGTGAAGCGGGGCGCCGGTGACGTGGTGGAGCGGATCAGCACCCGGAGCCGGGAGGGGGATGTGAATTACCCACGCTTCGGCGGCAATGACAGTATAGACGTGGGTGACGGAAACCAGCCCGACGAGAACCGCGGGGCCGACATCCTCATGGGCGGCACTGGAGACGACCAAATTGAAGGCGGCTGGGACGATTCCAGTGACACCATTCTGGGCGACAACGGAGTGGTGGTCCGAACGGATCCGGAAAGCGGCAGCAATGGTGATGGATCGAGCATCTCCAACGATATCTGGACCAAGGACCCGACATACGGCGGGCGTGATACCCTCTGGGGCGGCCCGGGTGGCGACATCGTCATCGGCGGCACCGGATATGCCGATGCCTACGGGGTGGGCGGCGACATCGTCTACGGCGGCACAGGTGAGGATCACCTGAGCGGCGACGGGGCCCGGGTCCAACGCGACGCCGATGATACGATCGAAATTTTTGAGAGCCGGGATGCCACCTACGGCGGCGACGACACCATCGACCGGGAAGGCCAAGAGCGTGACGTGGACGCCAAAGGCTCGGACGTCATCCTGGGCGGCACCGGGCACGATACCATCCACGGCGGCCGGACCGACGACGGGGCCGAGATCATCTTCGGGGACAACGGCCGGGTGGACTACACCCAGGTTCGTATGGTGTCCGTGGAGCAACACCTGGCCAATGAGCTGTATCTCACGGCCAACCTGGAATCCGTCGAGTTGGACCATGACAATACCGATGTCACCTTCAAGGGCGGCAAGGATACCATCGACGGCGGGTTCGGCAACGACATCGTCTTCGGTGGCCCCGAAGACGACCGGATTACCGGCTACTTCGGTCTGGATGTCCTGGTGGGCGATCACGGCGCGGCCGAGCACAACTCCCTGAATCAGCTTTCCAGGGTGTGGACCACCCTGGCCTGGGCCGGCGGGGACGATACCCTGACCGGGGATGTGGGCCACGACATCCTCTTCGGCGGCAGCGGCAGCGACCACATCCAGGGCCATGAGGGTGACGAGATTATCTTCGGCGATAACGGCGTGGTCATCCGCTTCCGCGAGTCTGCCCGGGACAATGACGTCTACTCCACCTTCCCAGCCTTTGGCGGCCCGGACACCCTCTTCGGCGGTGAGGGGAACGATATCATCATGGGCGGTTCCGGCGGTCAGGACCAGGGTACGAGTGAGGCGCCGGCCGGCACGGTTACCGTGGACGGCGAGGGCTACCTGACCCGGGACGGCGGCCTGGCTGTTTACGGAGACATCATTTACGGAGACGTGGCCGATTCTTCGGTCAACGGTTACAGCGAGTTCCTCTTCGGCGACAGCGGCTACCTCCAGCGCGACTTGCTGGGGGTGGTTCTGGAAGCCAGGACCCGGTCCTGGGCCTTTTCTCTTGACGGCCTGGTCAACCTCAGGGCCGATTCGACACCGATCCTTGACGCCTCCGGAACCTTCACGGTGACCCTGGACGGCGTATCGTACGATATCACTTTGAATTCAGCGGATACGGAAGGCAATACCGCCATCCAAGACCTGGTCGATGATCTGAACAAAGCCATTGATGCCCATTCCTCTCTCGCAGACATCCTGACGGCCAAGGAAGTGAACGGCTACATTACCTTTGAGGGGGCCACCGACCGGGGCGTCTACACCATCGTCCTCACCGACTCCGATCTGGTCCAAGATCTGGGCTTCGTCCAGCGTCAGATGGCCAGCCTGGACTACCCCAACCTGGGCGGCAACGACGCCATTGATTTTGCCGTTGGCAACAAGGGGGCCGAGGTCATGTTCGGCGGCTATGGCCACGACATGATGCACGGCGGTTTGTTTGACATTTCCACGGACATCATTCTGGGTGACAATGGCGTGGCCACCCGAATCCAGGGCCAGTTCGTCCTGGCGGGCACCCGCTCTACGGATCCTGGTTCGGGCGGCCAGGATGATATCAATGGCGGCCCCGGCTACGACCTGCTCCTGGGCGGTCCCAGTGACGACCTGATCATCGGCCATGACGGGGACGACTACCTCTGGGGCGACGGCGGCCGCGATCTCATCTGGGGTGGGGTGCCCGGTGCGGATGAATCCAATTTCCGCCTTGCCGAGGGCGAGACCCTGGAAGACAAGTTCGACCACGCGCCGGGCTTCTTGGAAGCCGAGCTGGATTACCCCACCGGCTATGAGGCGCCGCTTATCACGCCCAAGGTCTTCTTCGGCCAATCCTGGGCCGGCCATGTCACGGACGGGGCTGACACGCTGCGCGGCGGGTACGGCGACGACTGGCTCTTCGGCGGCGGGGACGCCGACGACATGGACGGCGGCCCAGGCAATGATTACGTGGACGGCGGCGTGGGCAATGATGTGGCTACCGGCGGCGGTGGGGATGACGTGGTCCGCGGTGGGGCCAACGACGACTCCCTGCGCGGCGACTTTCCATTTGTCGGTCGTTACGACGCCATCTTCACCTATCTGAAGGTGGGCGACACCGGCACGCCGGGACAGCCTGACGAGTATTTTGCCTATCGCGGCTTTGTGACCGGCCGCGACCAGGTCTACGGTGAAGCAGGAAGCGAGCACCTCTTCGGCGACGGCGGGGCCAGTGATCCCATCGTTTTCAACGGTGACAGCGTGAACGCCACCACCGTGGCCAAGACCACCAATCCCGGCAAGGGCTATCCCTTCGCCGCCTTCTCCTTTGCAGGGGCCAATAACGACCTCGAGTTTCGCGCCCGGGAAGCCAGTGATCAGTATGAAGATTGGACGATCACCATTCAAACCGGTGACGCAGGCTCTGACATGGATGTTTCCTGGGACGTGGGAGCAAAGACCTTCACCGTGACCCTGGACAAAGGCGCGACCAACGCCAGCCAGGTCATTGAAGCGGTCATCAACACGGCCAACTCACCGTTCATCGCCTACGGCGTTTACAACAACGGTGACTCAGACTATGCCGACGGCGAGGGCAGCCAGGCCGGGCAGCGGATCTGGGGCGGCGAGGGCATCGACTACCTCTACGCCTATGCCCCGGACGACGGCGAAGAACAGTATAATTACAAGGGCGGCGAACTCCATGGCGGACCGGGCAACGACTGGCTTTACGGCAACATTCGTCGCGACACCCTGCTGGGTGAAGGCGGCAATGACTTCCTGGGCGGCGACTGGTTGATCGGGCGAAAATACGCAAGAAACGAACAGGGTGCCCCGTACGGGCCTGCCGAGATCGGTGGTGACGATCTGCTCCAGGGCGGCAGCGGCGAGGATCAGCTCCTGGGCGGCGGCGGCAACGACACCCTGTGGGGCGGTGCGGACTCCGACTGGCTGGAAGGGCAGAACGGCATCGATACGCTTTACGGCGGCGGCTGGATCGACATGATGGTCATGGATGTGCGGGACACCTATGACGTCTTTGGCGATAATGTGGACGGGCATTACGGCAACCAGCGCAAAGGAGACGTTTATGACGACAACGCCACGGACATTCTCCTCATCGAAGCTTCCGATTTTGATGACACCATCTGGATCTCAGAGGAAGTGGCCCTGCTCAGTTCAAAGCCCCGGGCCGTCACCAGCGCCATTTTCAATTTTGAACAGACCTTCGATCTGACCCTGACCCCCAGCGAGGGCGCCGATCCCGTCACGGTCAGCCTGACGGTCACCAGCACCGGTGATCTGGATGCTTTGGTCAGCCAGTTCAATGCCGCCATCGATGCCAGTGACCTCGACAGACCTGAGCCACTCTCCAACAAAGTCGAAGTCATCAAGCGCGGCCAGACCATCGCCTTTGTCACCCGGGGTTACGGCCGGACCGCTTCCCTGTCCGTGAGCAACTTCAAGGCCCCGGGCGATAAGGGACTCGCCGACCTCGGTTTCACCGACGGCCAGGAGAGCGAGGAACGGATGGTGGTGGATTACAACGGGTACAGCGCCTTTGAGGAAAAGGTTGTCCATCGTGTCCTGCTCGGGTCCTGGAGGGCCGATGACGGCACGCCCATGGTGGAGCAGTTCCGGGTCTCAGGCCTGGGCGGCGATGACCGTATCGGATTTGTAGAGGGCGCAAACGCCCTGGATGTCACAGCGCTTTCCGAGCGCAGCAGGGATTGGGTGGGCGTACTCGACGGCGGCCCCGGTGACGACGTCCTGAGCGGCTCCGGCGCTCGCGACCGGATCGACGGCAGCTTCGGCTCAGACACCATTTACGGCTACGGCGGCGACGACATCCTGTGGGGCGACGGCGGACCGGGCATGGGCCTGCCCGACGACGTGGACCGCATCTATGCCGGCCAGGGCAATGACGATGTGCTGGGTGGTCAGGGACGCAACTACCTCCATGCCTGGTCCAAGGATCCCAATGTGGGCGGCATAAACGACACGGCCGTGACCGAGCTCCATTTCCAGGACGGGGCCTCGGCGCAGGTGACCGATTTTACGAGCGGCAATGATGTGGCCCGGATCGTGGCCACGGCTGATGCCCCGGTCACCGGACGCCTGTCCTCCGACGCACACTTCACCCTGCTTATCGGCGAGGGCACCCTGCCCATCGATGTGGTTGTCCCTGAATACGCCAGCAGCGACAACCTCACCATCAACCACCTTGTGGACGATATGCAAGCGGCCCTGGAAAACGCCACCTTTGGGGACGGCTCAGACGCCTACCTGGACGAGAAGGTGGCGGTCGGCCGCGACGGCAACGTCATCACGCTGACCACCACCGGGACGCTATTGACCATCACCCCGGGGGCGGGCGATCCGGCCAGGACCGTTCTCCATTTTGGCCCGGACCAAAGTGACGAGGACATCACTTCCGAAGGGAGCGAGAGGATCACCGCCCTGGATTCCCCGGAGAGCTTCAAGCTTGTCAATGATTCCAGTTTCACGGTCAGACTCAATGGCGGTGATCCCTTTACCGTCGATCTCAAAGCCACGGACACCCAGGACAACACCAGCATCAGCGACCTGGTGGATGATCTGAACGATGCTCTTGCCGGCGCGGGTGTCGCAGATATGGTGGTGGCCGGGACCACGACCATCAACATAGGGGGCACGGACAAGACCGTGCTGACCCTGGCCTCCAGGATCGCTTCCATCAAGGTGGTCAGTCAGTTCGGGGTCTACGTGGATAGCGAGACCGGGGTGCTCCACGACAACGACGGAGGAGGCCTCTACCAGGAGGAGGATACGGGGCTCAACCGCATCCTGGGCGGGCCCATGGACGACGATCTGTACGGCGGTACCGGCCTGGATTTCCTCTACGGCCGGGAAGGCAACAACCAGATCTGGCGCTCCGACGGCACCCCCTTTGAGTCCCTGGACGGCGGCCTGTCTGGCGATGCGTGGAAGGAGTACGCCAAGGAATCCGACAAGGTCTGGTACTACCGCGGCACCAACGCCAATGACGTCATCTCCGTGGACTTTGTCACCGAGCCCGGGCTGCTTTCCGGCAAGCACCTCATCACCCGGCTGACGGACAACAACGGCAACTTCACCTTCGATGCCCAGGTGAAGCTGAGCTTCGACGCCACGGATGCGTCGGGCAATCCTATCTGGAACGCTTCGGACAGCCAGATAAAGCTCGACTCATTGAAGCGGGCCGGCAAAGAGGGCTCTGATCCGGGCGAGGTCCAATACCGCGAGGACCAGCTCGTCGGCGGTCTCCTGCCCCCCGAGGATGACTACCTGGCCATCATCATCGACTGCATGGGCGGCGACGATGTGGTCACCATCGGGCCCACGGTGCAGAAAACCATCTGGACGGACGGCGGTTACGGCGACGACCGGGTGGAGACCATGTCCGGCGTGGCCATCCTCCCGGACAAGACCGAAGGGCCGACCCGCAACGATATTCCGGAAGTGGCCTACAACCTTGGCCGGGCCTGGCTTGTGGCCAAAAATCAGCCCACGGATCAGGACCGCTTGACCCTGAGTGATCTGGACGAGAACACCGCGCCGACTTTGTCCCTGTTCATCAACGGTGATGACGAACCGACCGTGGTCGGGGTGCCCTCCACCGAGGACAACCAGACCCTGGCCGACCTGGTGTCCGACCTGAACGACGGTCTCAAGGCGGCCGGCCTGGAGGAAAACCTGGTGGCTCTCAGCCTGGCCGGCAAGATCGCCATCGGGCCCACGTCCTCCAGCAACGTGACGGCCCTGCAGATCGGAGGGTACCAGGGCTCCAACCAGACCGTGACCGAACTGGGCTTTGAGGCGGACGCGGTCATCGGCCTGGCTGTTTTGGCGGCCGACGGCCGGCCCACGGTGGTGCTGGTGGCTGAGCAGCGCCCGGCTGCGGCGGATATCGATGATGCCGACGGCACCTTCACCCTGACCATCGACGGCACGGCTTACTCCGTGAAGGTCTCCGACACGAATGACAATACCACGGTCGCCCATCTGGTGGATGATCTGAATGCCGCCCTGGCGGCTGCCGAAATTGACCACCTGGTCGAGGCCGTTGAAACGCCGCAAGGCCCCATCGCCATACAGCCCAAGGACGGCGTGGAGCTGGACAGCATCAGCGTGGACGGCTCCGAGGTGGTCACCACCCTGGGCTTTGCAGCCGAGCAGTCAGCCCACTATGTCCGCTTGACCCAGGACTCCCAGTTCGCCTTGAGCGTGAGTGGCGCTCCCTATACCGAGGTGACGCTGACCCAGGAGGAAACCTCGGACAACGAGACTCTCGACGATCTGGTGACCGACCTGAACAACGCCTTTGATGATTCCGGGATGGACCATCTGGTCCGGGCCATGGTGAGCGGCGAGACCCTGTGGCTCATCACGGTTACGGGCGGCTCCCGGGCCTCCATCATCATGGATGCCGCCGAGGGTGATCCCATTGTTCAGCAGTTGCGCTTTGCCCACGACCAGTACGCGGTGTCCTCCCTGCTGCTCAACCAGAACCTGACCCTGGACAACCTGACCATCGACAACGCCGACGACGTGGATTGGTACAGCTTCACTCTGGCCGAAGATCCCGGGGCCAATGCCGAGGTCAAGCTGGCGAGCGCATCTGAATTGGACGGCCTGGGCCTGGCCCTTTTCCCGGCCGACGGCGAATCCCAGCTCATCGAGGAGGACAAGGTGGATATGGGCGGCGGGAATGAGACGGTCGGAGAAGCCTACGTACTCGATGACATCACAGAGGTAAGCAAGATCTCCGGCCTGAGCATTTACACGGCCGAGGATGTGGACTGGTTCAGGTTTACCATGGTGGCCAACGGCACGCCCTCGGACACCTTTGAGCTGAAGAAGACATCCGGCGAGGGAACCGTGACCTTCGAGCTCTATGAGGCCGACGGCACCACGCTCATCACCTACGGCACCACCGCCGCCCAGGACCATATATCCCTTGATCTCAGCACGTTGACCGCAGGTGTTGCTGGTACAGATTACACCTTGAAGGTCTCGGCCGACGGTCAGGCCGCCTACACCCTCTATCCCGGCATCGGCTCCAGCGGCGAGACCGAGATCGACCTCAGTCGGTCCGCCGTATTAAGCATCAACCCGGACCGCATTGACCTGGACGGCGGCAACGATACCGCGGACCAGGCCTATCAACTCGCCAGGATCGAGGATATGAGCAAGGTCTTCGGCCTGACCATTGACACGAGCCAGGATGTGGACTGGTTCAGCTTCAGCCTGGAAGAGGAAGGATCCAAGGCCGACACCATCGGCCTGCTGCGCACCAACAGCGAGACCGCCAACCTGACTTTCAAGCTCTTTGATGCCGACGGCAATGCGCTTCTGGATGGCAATGGCGACATGCTTACTCAGAGCGACGGTTCCACCTACCTCTTCACCGGTAACACCCTCAACAATGCTTTCGTCAAATTCAACCTGGAGGGCCTGGCCAAGGGCGACTACACACTGAGAGTCACTGCGGACGAGCCCACTTACTATGAACTCTACCCGAACATCGGGGACAAGGGGTACACCCTCAAGGATCTGTCCGGAAAATCCTCCAGCGGCATCAGCCTGTCCATCCTGGAGGCCGACACCCCATATCTGCTGCGGGTGACTTCACCCAACCTGGTTCCGACGATCTACAGCCTGGAATTCATCCTGGATGACAGCGGCGAGTCCAATGTCCGCGACATGGCGCAGCGTCAGGACCAGGTACGAAAGGACGTCATTCTGGGCGGTCCGGGCCATGACGTGCTCCAGGGCGGCATGGGAGAGGACTGGATCTTCGGCGGCCCGGGTAACGACGTGATCAGCGGCGGCTTCGACCGCCAGGCTCCGGATCTGCTCTTTGGGGAGGACGGGGACGACACCTTCCAGCTTATGCCGGATGATCTGCCCCTGATGGAAAACTCGGATAAGACCTATGTGCCCACCTTCGTGGATACCATGTACGGCGGTGACGGTGAGGACCGGGTGTTGTTCCTGGGCGGCGACACCGATAACCTGGGCCGCGAGGTGCCGGACTTTGTGGCCATCCGCTACAACCGCATCCTGCACCGCTACGAGTTCACCAGCCTGGTCTGGGACACCGAGAACCAGGAGTTCATCACCGAGACCATCCCCGGCGCAGTCATCATAGCGAAGGACGTACCCAGGGAATCCTCAACCGGCGATTCCGCCTTTGACGGCCGCCTGGCCGAGGATGTGTCCTTTATCATCAAGTTGGATGACACGGAATACACCGTGACCGTGCCCCACAAGGAGGGTGACGGCCTGGTGCTTGCCGATAGTGAACCGACCATGGCGTCCACTTCCGTAACGGAGTCGTTCCTGGTGGCCATCGGCGATCAGTCTCCAGTGAAGGTGACCGTGGACTCCGGACTGCTGGCAGCAAATGAGCCTTCATCGTTGACCTCGTCCGGCTCACTGACGTTGACCCTGAAGGAAAGCAGCGGTGAAAACGTTTATACCCTCACCCTGGCCCAGGCTGACACTCAAGGCAATACAAACATTGAAGCACTGGCATCCGATCTCAATGTAGCTCTGGATGCTGTTTCGCTATCAACAAAGCTTACCTGGCTGAACTCCTTTGGTCACCTCGCTCTCGTAGCCCTGGAAAACAGCGGCGTGACCGGCATGACGCTGGGTTCTGAGGATCTGGTCGCTCTGTTGGGGTTTGACGCGAATCAAACCGCCGGCGGATCGATCGACGACCTGGTCACGACCGTCAATGAAGCCATTCGCTCCACCACCCTGACCGGCAAGGTGGAAGTGGAAAAATACGGTGACAGCGGGACGGACAAGCTGCGCCTCAAACCCGCCACCATTTTGGACGGCAGCCAGATCCAGGTGAATGCTCCGTCAGGCCAGACAGACCTGAGCTATTTCGGCTTCACCGACGGCCAGTCAGCCCAGGTCAACAACTCGGTCAGGGATCTGGCCGATGATATCATGGATGCCATGCGCAAAGCTGACGACAGCGGCACCACCGAAGACCTCATCGATAGAGTAAACGTGGGCGCTTCCAAGGGGAGGCTCATTTTCCAGACGTCGGAAATGGCCCTGGATTCCGACCTCCAGGTCTCCGGTGCCGGTGCGGTGACCCTGGGCTTCACCGACCCGCAGGATCCCGAACCGCATAAACGGATCTACAAGCAGACCTATCTCTTCTACCAGACGCACCAGGTGGAAAAGACGGTCATTGACGTGCGCGGCGGGGACGACGTGGTCCGCGGCGACCCCGAGTACAAATTCCCCAACGTGGACAGCGAGTGGGGCATCGATCCTGGCGACGAGGAGCAGAAGGGAGAGATCTCCGGGCTGATCATCTATGGCGGCGAGGGCAATGACTTCCTCTACGGCGGGGCCTATGACGACGAACTTTACGGCGGCACCGGCATCGACTTTCTGGCCGGCGGCGGCGGGTCCGATTACCTGGACGGCGGGCCCGGCCAAGACCTTCTGGCCGGGGACATGACCACCGAACCGGACAACTACGAACTGGTGGAGGGTGGCGGCGAGACTGCGGCCAACAACCAGCCCGCCTTTGCGGCCGAACTGCCGGAGATCACCCCGGGAACCGAGATCGACGGCCTGACCCTGCACGAGGGCGACCCTGCCGACTGGTACGTCATCCGCACACCGGATGCCCTGAAGAGCTTCGGCCCGGCCCACGCGGCCCAGCTCGTTATGGACATGATCAGCGTTGAGTTCGACCAGCCCGATATGCAGGCTATTTTTAATAGCTTTGAAATGGCTGTGCCCAATTACGACGAGCCCTTCGACCCGTTCCCGGAGACGAACCGGTTCCTGTTCTCCGCACGTGACGCTGACCCCGGCGAGGCCCTGGAAATCGTGCCGGTGGAAAAATTCTCGGGCGTGCCCGACTACTACCTGCTCAAAATCGAAAACGTGCGCTCCTTCAGTGTCATGGCCATCGATCCTGTCATCACCCTGGGGCGTCTGTCCGGGGATGCCACGCTGCGGATCAGCATCAACGGTGCCGATCCGGTGGCAGTGCCCGTATACACTTCGAGTGCAACCATTGGTGGCGGCACGGACAACAATACCGGCATTGACGATCTCATCTTCGATCTGAATGAATCTCTTGTTAATGCGGGCCTGGGTGGTATTCTGACCGCACAAAAGGGTTCCATCGCCACCGGATTCCGCATCAGTTTGACCGGGGCACACAGCATGACCATCGAGGTCAACTATGCCGACGGCGACCCGGCATCGGAACTCGGCTTCCGTAACGGCCAGAGCAATTTGGGTCGCGCCCCGGCTATGGGTCGCTACAAGCTTGTATTTTCGGAGACGCTGCTTGGGACCGCCATGGATGTGGCAGGTGAAGACGCAGACACCCAGATCACCTCCACCGATCCTTCATTCCGGCCCGCCGTCATCCCGCTCGGCGACATTAACGGCGACGGTTTTGCCGACTTCATTGCTGCGGTCAAAGACGACCTAACGGGTAATGGTTCCAGTTATGCGAAGGTTGTGTTCGGCTCGGCTGACAGCAGTGATGCGAACCTGGACGACGTAACCGGTACCATTCTCGAACTCCCGGCTCCGGTTCTCTATCCGACCTCCACCCACCAGGCCCAAACCTTCTTTGCCGAGCCAGGCGATTACAACGGCGACGGCGTTGACGACATTGCCCTGGCTGTGACCACACAGGACGGCCACGAAGTGACCGGCCTGGAACAGGCCGTGTATGTGATTTTCGGCTTCGACATCAATAATGGCGAGACCTGGCCGGAAAAATATGACGTTTACGGACAGGCCGACCTCAAGATCGTGGGGCAGCAAAATACTGGGAAGCTCCAGGCTGTCCATGGGGGCGATCTTAACGCTGACGGGTACGATGACCTCGTGGTGACGCAAGAAGATGCAGACGACCCAACCAATGACGCTGCGTACCTGTTCTACGGCATGGAGACAGGAAGCTGGGCCACTGGTGAGAAGCTCAATAATCACTTCAGTAGCGACCTGGGTGTGTTCACGGTGGATGGTGGGCTCTGGCACCGCTCCACCGGACACAAGAATGATGCCAATCATTCACCCGATTACAGCCTTTATTACGGGGTGAATGAGACTGATGAAGGTAACGGAAGTTACAATGTCAGGGTTTTCGAAGATGTGACCTCGGGGGGCAGTCCGGTGTCCACCGCTACCGGGACTGTGGTTCTGTCTGGAGGTGATAACGATATCTTGCTTACAGCAGCAAATGCTGGCTTCGAATACAATGATGTGGACGCGGTTTTTCATGAAGTGAGTGGTGGTGTGAACTCGGCTGTCTATTATCCCGAATCCAAGGTATTGGCTGTGAATGTGGAGAGCGGCGCTACTTCTGCTGAAATCAGAGATGTGATCAATGCCGGAGGGTATTTCACCGCTGCTCCTGCTGAAGGTACCGGAGACGGGGTGATTTCAGAGTCTCCTACACAGACCCGCGGGTCGGTTACTTCAATCCCAATCCCCTTGCCGAGCGGGACAAACGCCACCCTGTCCTTCAAGTACTTCCTCCAGACGGAGGGCCGTCCCACTGACTTTGATCAGGTGAAGGTCATTATTATCGATGTGTCTGACAGCTCCGAAACCGTGGTTGCATCCAACGCCTCATCTTTGGACGGCGTCGATGTTCCCGTGGTCCTGGACGATCCGAGCGGGACCTGGAAGTCGGCCAGTGTTGACTTGGGCGCTTTTGCCGGCAAGACCATCCAGGTCCGCTTCAGCTTCGATTCCATGGACGAGGTGGAGAACGACTACGAGGGCTGGTATGTAGATGACGTCCGGATCGTGGCCCCCATACCCGTTACGCTCAGGAATGCGGAGTTCAACATTGCCGGACTCCAGTCCGCAGCTGGCATCGGCAAATTTGATGGAGATGACTATTCAGATATCGCCTTCCTGACGGAAAATAACGGCGGTATCGGGGAGGTTTACCTGTTCTATGGACAGGGCGCACCGTTCGCTGATCCTACTCCGCCTCTCGATCCAGCCGATACGACTCTGGAGGCCGATGACGCCCATATAACATTCCAGGCGCCTGCAGTCCTGCCGAAATACAGGGTAACGGCGGTTGGTGATGTGAATGGGGATGATTATGGCGATTTCGTCATCACCAGCCCGTCTCCCGGCGAAGCACCCAGCGGATTGAGCTCTTTCCTGATTGCTGGACGAACAAGGCCGGACACGCTGCCCGTAACGATCGATCTGAACTCTGAAGTCATAGACCATGCCGATCGCCTCTTGATCGGTCTCGGTGACATAAATGGTGACGGCATGAGCGACCTGGGCGCCCTGGCCCTGGAATCGAGCCCGGATCTGGCTCAGGACGGCTCCAAAGTGGTCCACGCCGTGGGCCAGGTCTTCCTTGGTCAGTCCGCATGGTCATCAGACAGCTTCACCACCCCGGATCTGGTCTTCGAACTGGACGACCCCACTTACCAGGATGCTGTAGGAGCCACCATCCCCAGCCACTACTTCGCCGGGATGGGCAATGTGAATGGCGATACGGACGAGGATGGTGACTTGCTCTACGATGTGGCCGTGGCCGAAAGCCTGGGCACCAAGGTTCACCTCAGCCTGGGCAAGGCCCTGGAGGACTACACGGCCCCCGCCGAACCGGCTGAAGACAAGCCCTTGCCCGATATCTATGTGTTTGAACTGGCCACGCCGATGTTGAGTGGTACCGAATCTACGGCGCATACAGGCGTGGATCTCGAAGACACCGTAACAGGTCTGGACATGCACGATGCTTTTGCCCTGGGAGGTAGTGCCATTGACCAGCAATTGTCCAAGGCACAGGATATCGGTGATTTTGACGGCGACGGGCATGACGATCTCCTGGTCAGCGGACTTACGCAGAGCTACATCTTCCTCGGACCGGTTGACCTAACGGGGCTGTCCGACGTGGCTACAGCCGCCGATTTCATCATCGATGCCGATTCCCTGGGCCGTCCTGCAGAACGCATGGGAGACCTGGATGCAGACGGCAAAACCGATTTGGCTTTCATCCGCCACGATGACGACAACGACAAGACGGTCATCACCATCATCCTTGGCGGACGGGTCATGCCAAGAAATATTGACCTCGATTCGCTCGAATCCCTCTATGCACGAACCATTGAGCTGGAAGACACTCTGTTCAACAACCAGGGAGAGACCTCCGCCATGATCGCCGACTGGAGCGGCCACGTGGACGTGCAGACCGGGAGGCCCTTCTACGATCTGGTGGCCCTGTCCACCCTGCCGGGCGCGACCAACAGCTACGGCTACATTTTCTCCGGCGATGCCATCAAGGCCAAAACGACCACCATCGGTACCGGCGATGCCCTGGTCGACCTGAAACTGTTTACTACGACCGTGGAAGTGGCCGCCAACCAAGTGCCGGTAACGGCGCCCAATCTTGACAGCACCATCTCCGACCAGGTGGTTACCATCGCCCCGGTGCATCACTTTGACGGCAGCATCGGTGACGGCGTGATCCATGATGCGGACCAGACCCTGCATACCATCACCGCTTCCCAGACCCATGATGTCGGTGACGGTATAAACGCCAAATACTATGACGGCAGAGGTGCGGGCGGATTTACGCTGGTCAAGAGCAATTCCGGCTGGATCTATTACTATATCGGAGATTACTGGACAGTGCAGCATTCGCTTTACCTCAGCTCGACGAACACGGGTGCCGCAAGTTATCTATACACCGTCGAGTTCGACATCACGCACACCTACCGAGGCGACCTTGAAGTCAGGTTGTACGGGCCCGGCGGTGAAAACTATCTCCTGTGGGGTCGGTGGGGCGGTAGCGCCGACAATATCCATATTCGAACCAACGTGACAAGCTCAAAGTCCGCCGGCACATGGACATTGTGGATTCATGACCATGCCTTCTGGGATCAGGGCCGTCTCAGATGGTGGACCATCGAGACCCAATCCGGATCCAAACAGATATGGCCTGGATCCGGCTCAGGCGTTGATTCGAACATCAATTTCAACTGGGGGTACGGCACACAAACCAACAGCAGCGGTCACAGCACGGGTGAATACGACACCTTCTCCGAAACATGGGAAGGCTACATTTCTCCCAAAGTGACTGGTACGTACGAGTTTGCCACGTTCACAGATGACGGTGTACGCCTTTGGGTTGACGGCATTCTGGACATCGACCAATGGAACGATCACGCCCCGCGCTGGGACTATGGTGTTCACGACTTTGTTTTGAATGCCGGAACTTTTACGCCGATCAAGATGCAACACTATGAAAACGGCGGCGTCGCATCGGCCAACCTCTACTGGAACGGCCCGGGCACCAACGGGTGGGAAATCGTGCCCAAAGAATATTTGTTCACGACGAATTCACTAAGCGATTCGGCACCGGTCTACATCGCGGATAACACGGTTACCTCGTCCATCACGGTAGATGCTGTTGCGGGCTCGGCCACGGACTATCCTATCAAGAATGTTTCGGTGACCATCGACGAACTGCGGCACACCAACATTGGAGACTTGACCCTTACCTTAATTTCGCCGGACGGCAGGTCCTTCACATTGCACAACCAATCCGGTGGAGGAACTGATGATATTATCGGAGCCACATACGACAATGCGACTACACCGGTCCTGTCCTATCTCGAAGGATCCGACGCGGACGGCACCTGGACTCTGAAAATTAAGGATAACGCAACTGGCGATCAGGGGTGGCTCAAAAAGTGGACCCTGAACATCGAAACGGCCGAAGATGTTCCTGTTGTATCCAACTTCACGGCGGAGGTAAGCGACCTGATCGGTACGATTACGGATGTGAATGTCCGTTTGGATATCGACCATCACCGCATTAGCGATCTGGTCATCCAGTTGAAAAGCCCATCCGACAAAACCATTACCCTGTTCGACCGCTACGGTGGATTGGGCAGCGACTTGAACAATACAGTCTTCGATGCGGGTGCCGGTCAGTACATCTTCAATGGTGAGGCACCGTTTGACGGCAGTTTTATCCCGCTCGGCAATATCAACATTTTTGATGGTGATGATCCGAATTCTATCTGGACGCTCCTCGTTACCGATTACAAGTATGACGGCAAGGATGCCACGATGGACAACTGGGCCTTGGATCTCCGCACCAATGGAAGTCAATTCTCCACGATCACTGTCAGCGGACTCGAAAGCGACACGGACACGATCACTCTGAGTGACGTGAACGTGAAAGTGGATATCTCCCATCCCAACCCCAATGATGATCTTGAAGTCTGGTTGGCCAGCCCGGATGGCCCTGATCCGGATAGTGACCCCGATCGGAGAGTGCAGCTTACTACCGCTGGCCGGAATCTTGCCGATGCCCTGTTCGACGACGACAATGACAGTGACGCTTTTGACGATGAAAACTTGCACACCTTCTTCGGTCTTTCCGATGACGCTGGGAACTTGAACGGTGTCTGGACCCTTGAAATCAAAGATACAACCGGGGACTATCCAGGTAGACTCAATTCCTGGTCCCTGGACATCGGCACAACCCCGACCGTGTCCCAGATCGAGGTGGAAGGGCTGCCCGACGGCCTGCGCGATGTGAACGTCACCGTGACCCTGGGCGACGATCCCCATAATGATTACGATCTGGATTTAGCAGATTACAGTGCCGTGCTCAGGGCACCGGATGGCACGACCGTGACGTTGTTCAGCCAGGGACAACTGACCGGCAGCGCCCTGGGTAACGTGGTCCTGGGCACCACATTTGACGATGAGGCCCCGGTTGGAATTGCCGGAGGTAACGCGCCCTACACCTCCACCTATTCCCCGGTGGGGATGTTGAGCGACTTTGACGGTATGGATCCCAACAACAAGTTTCATGGTATGGCTACCAAACCCCCCTGGGAACTTGTGCTCACCGATCACACCGGTGAAACCGTCGGCCTGATCGAAGACTGGTCTTTGACCTTCGCCTTCGAGCCCGAAAACGGCCAGGCCATGACCGGCACGGTAGGCGGCGATGTGAGCGGCGACGGTCTGGACGACCTGCTCCTGGCCGTCACCGGCTTCAACAAGGATCCGAACCAGCCTTCGGATCCCAGAACCGGCTGGGCCTATGTCCTCGGCGGCAGGCGGACCCCGGCCAATACCGGCAAGGGCCGTGTGACCGACGGCAATGTCCTGGAAGACGGTACGGTCGTCGCTTCGGCCTGGACCGCCCTCGGTTCCGACACCATGCGCTCCAGGGCCGTGTTCGAGCTGGCCGGTGCCAACAACAACCTGTGGTTTGAGGCCTTGGAGACCGGAGACGGCACGAATAATGTCCTGATCAAGTTGGTTATGGACGCCGGTCTCACGACCGATCCGGCCAAGGCTTCCTTCGATACCAGCGGCTCCTACGATGTCCTGACCATCAGCATCCGGGACGAATACTCGACGGCCAACGACGTTCTCAACGCGGTCCGCAACGACACCAATGCCGCCGGCTTCCGCAACGACTTTAGCATTGCGCTGACTGCCGAGAGCGTGGTCAATCTGACTGACCACGCCGGGTTCCGGGTCCATGACACCAGCCTTGGGGCCGATGTTCAAGGACTGGGCGACCTGAACCGCGACGGGTATGACGATTTTGGTGTCAGCCGGACACGCGAGGACGCCGGCAACGCCCTGGGCGGCCTGTTGGTCTTTTATGGTAGCAGTATTTATGGCAGCGGCCCGGTTGAGGCTATGGACGCATCCAATGCTGCTGACGTCCGCATCCAGCAGGCCACGGCCGCAGAGCTTGGGGCCACCTCTCTGGTCAGCACCCTCCAGGCCACGGCGGGCGACATCAACGGCGACGGGACCATGGACCTCATTGTGGGCCAGCCCAGAGTGATCCGAATCAGTGCTGTCTCCGACGATTACCAGCCCAATGAGATCCTCAGCCAGGATGAGCAGGGCAGCGTCTATATCTTCAAGTCATTCGCCAATCTTGGTTCCCAATTGACTCTGGCTGATGCCGACCTGGTCCTGGACGGTGAGGGTGAATACGATCACTTCGGCAGTCTGCCCGATACACCGGGTATTGACCTGGACGGCGACCGTATCCACGACCTCCTCCTCGGCGCCTCGACACTGGACGGTCAGCTCGGTGGGGCCAAGGAGGACTCCGGCCAGATCTACGTCATTTACGGCACCTACCGTACCGCTGAGATGCCCGTGACCGGGTACGCCATCCTGACCAACCGGACCATCACCGGCAGCGGCAACTTCCTGGTGGATACCGGCATCGGCCGGCCGGACCGGTTCTTCGACCCCGATCTGGACGGAGACGGCGACCTTGATTCCACCCGTTACACCCTGCTTCCCGGCGAGGGGCAGAAGTGGTACCGCTTCACCACCCTGGGCGACGGCGAGCTGGGCACCATGGTCCGGCTGACCCCGGCCGCTTCAGCGGGTATGACCACCAGGCTGCCGGCCTATGACGGTGTGATCCAGGGCGGACTGGTTGATCCGGATGGTACTGCCGGAACGAACGATGAGTTCTTTGTCGCCCCGGCCCTGGGGACGGAGGTGGATGCCTTTACCCTTGAGCTCCAAGGTAGTGGGTCCAAAGGCAGTGAAAGTGCGGACTTCAACGGCACCTACACCCTGACCGTGACCATCGCAAGCGGTTCCTCCACCGCCAACGAAATCATCGCGGCGATCAACGCCATGGACGATCCAGACGGCAACTTCCAGGCTGTCCTGGCCGGGACCAATAACACCGGTGAAGGCACGGTTTCCGCCGGCGGCCATTCCCTTGACCTGGACGTGGTCCTGGCTGGTGAAGGGCTTGAACTGGATAGCGGCAAGGTGGCTGTCCTCGAATTCGACCTGACCCAATACCTCCCCTACATGGACGATCCCGAGGTCATGGAGCGGGTGGCCCTCCTTCTGACCGTTTTTTCGGCGGTGGACCTGCCTGAAAATGTATCCAATCTGACCGTGGTTGACGGCGACACCATCTTCTTCACCGCCATTGATGAAGAGGGCGGTTACGAACTCTGGGGAAGCGACGGCACCGCAGCGGGCACCTGGCAGGTGGACGACCTCGCCGGCACGCCCGGCGAGCTGGTGGACGTAGGCGGCACCCTGTACTTCACCCTGCGCGACGGCACGGTGAGCGATAACCTGGGCACCACCAAGACCGACCAGCTCTGGCGCGTCACTGGCAGCAACCTGGATACCACGGGCGTCGAGTTTGTTGATGAGTTCGACTCTGCTCCGACTGCCTTTGCCGTTGCCAATAACAAACTCTTCCTGCTCATTGACGGCAGGGTCCGAGTTGACGGTACAACGGTGACCTATACCAGTCAGATTCTGGAAGGTGTCGAAGAAATGGTCACGGTGGGCAGCAGCCTTTACTTTGTTGCCGACTACCTGGACAACGCTACCTTGTTCACCACCACAGGCACCACAGCCACGCTGGTGGGACAGACCGATGCCCTCTACGGCACCAGGGCGCCTTACGTCTTCACCAACGGCAGCGACATCGTATTCTTCTCGGCACCCAAAGACGGCCAGACAGTGCTGTGGTTTGCCTCCGGCGCTGCGGCAACTACCGCATACGATCACAATAATAAAACGCTGAAGAACCCGGCCAACTTCACGGTGTTTAAAAACGACCTCTATTTTATGGCGGATAACGGTAACACCGGCGTGGCATTGTGGAAGACAACGACCGGAATCGATATCACTCGGGTTGCCGACAACTTAACATTGAACGGCGACGACAATCTCTTTGTCTTCACCAACGGCACACCCAGCGATGTAGGGGATGACGTCCTCTATTTTAGCGCCGACGACGGTTCCGACGGAATGGAGTTGTGGAAGACGATAGACGGCACCACAGCTACCCAGGTCGAAGACATCAATAGCGGCAGCGGTGATTCCGGACCCACCGCTTTTGTGGAGTACAACGGCAAGGTCTATTTCTCCGCCGACAACGGCAGCGAAGGCTTTGAACTGTGGGTGACCGACCCAACAACCGATGCCACCAGCATGGTAAAGGATATTTACGATAGCGGCGATAAGAGCTCGTCACCCAGGGATTTTATCGTTCATGACGGCAAGCTTTACTTCTCCGCCAGCAATGCGACGAACGGTCGCGAACTGTGGGTAACCGACGGCACCGATACGGAACTGTTCAAAGATATTTTCGGTAGCACCAGCGATTCGGGTGTCGGCAATTTTACACTCTTTGATAACGACAACGCTGATCCCTCCGATGATGTCCTTTACTTCACGGCCAGTGAAGGCGCCGGCATGGAAGTCTGGATGCTCGGGACCGGAGTGGCGACCGCCACCATTACGCCGCCCGGGGAAAATAACGACATTCTCATCACGAGCGACAGCAAAGAAGGCGGCGCTACCATCCGCTTCAGACATGATGTTAACTTGAGCGGCACGGGCACGAAAACCGCCACGGCCGCTTGGGACAACGACGAATTGACCGTGACCATTAACAGCGGTGTAACCACGGCGCTGGAGGTCATCGCAGCCATTAACGCAAAGACCGCTGAATCCGGGCTGACCGCTGAATCCGCCGAATCCGACAACGACACATCCGGCACCATCAACACTTTGTCGGAAAAGACCGACGGAGGGGATTCAGGTAGAGGAGATGAGTTTACCATTACCCTGCCGGGGATCAACAATGACATCATTCTTGTCAGCCAGGAACCCGATACCGATTTCAGCGGTTTAACGGTCAATATCATCGACGACGGCAGCTACAATGCCGATTCGGATGAAACCGGTGCATGGGATGAATGGCAGGCCGATGCGTCTTACAGTGCTGATGTGTTGACCATCAAAATCAAAAACGGTGTGACAACGCGGGATGATATATTCGCGGCTGTCGGCACAGAGAGCAACAAGCGAGATCCCGCCGTCATGCCCTTTTATGTCATAGCGGTGGATAATGTCGGTGGCGATGAAGATCCAGCTGAAAACGGCATCATAGGCGTTACCGGGACGACGAGCGGCGGTGGAGACGGCGCCATCGCATGGGGGGTTGTCAATCCGTCAGGAGACCTGAACGGGATCCGTTTCGTGGCCTTAGAAGCAGGTGCTGACCGCAATGGCATGCGGGTGGCATACATCGACGACGGCACCGATGGTAGCGGCGGGCCACTTGCCGCTGGTGATGCCGCAGCGGTTTGGAATGATACGGATGATATCCTGACCGTCTATGTTGACAGCGGTGTGACCACAGCCCAGACGATCATTGATGAAGTCAATGCCCTGGGCACCTTTAACACCCTGTATGAAGCCAGTGCAGACGCTTCTGGAACGGTGTCCGTCACCACGCCGGTCCATCAGACTGACGGTGGGCACGACAACAATAGGGCATCAGTGACAATCGATTTCAGCCAGAGTGCGGACGACGTGATCATCCGTGCTGATGAAAATGGTAGTGAATACAACGGCATGGGGGTTTATTACCTGGATGACGGCACTTATATCACCGATCCAAATGACGGTTCTTATATCGATCCCAAACCTTATTGGGATGCCGATAATAAGATCCTGATGGTGTTTATCAAGACCGGCGTGACCACTGCTCAGGAAATTATCGATATACTCAATGACCCCAATTACACGGACGGCAACATGGCCGATTTCCGAAATGACTACACGGCCGAAGGCGACAGCAAAACTGACACCGTACCTGCTACCACGCCGGCTGACGAGTCTGATGGCGGTGGAGTCGGCAGTAAATCCACGGTGACGATTGACTCCCCGGGTGATGACAACACCGTGACGATCACGGCCCTTACCGAAGGCAGCAAGGATAAATACGGTGTTGTGTTCGTCGACGAGGGGTCGTTGGCCGACGGCACGGACGATGCCATTCCGCACTGGGACGAAACCAATGACATTCTCATTGTCAAAATTGACAGTGGCACCACCACGGCCCAGGCGGTCATCGATCGGATCAACGACTATGTCATTGAGTCCATGGCGATCTTTCAGGGTGAAAATGAGGCCGAGGCGATTGCTTCGACGGGTACGGTCAGCGCACCGACCACTGAAACCGACAACGGCACGGAAGGCAGCATCAGCGTCAACGCCACAACGGGCGGTGGGGATGACGGCACCCAGGCCAAGGGAACGCTTACCGTCAATACGGTCGCCCTGGACGTTGAAGCATGGGCGGTCGGTTCGGCCTACCAGATTGATAATATTGTGGTCGAGACCGGCAGCCCTACCGGCGACGCACAAGCGAGCTATAATTCGGGAACCATTACCGTCGTGATAAAAGAGGACGGCACAACAGAGATCAACGACATCGTTGCCGCCTTGGAAGCCTTGGATATCGATGGCGGCGGCCCAGACTACGATGTGACTGGAAGCAGCGGCGATTCCGTTTTTGACGGTGCGCCAGCTGTGGCCCCCACTACGGCTGGGGTGGCCGGTGCCGCATATATTAATACAACGCCGGCTTTTGCGAACGGTAAGACAATAACCTTCAGCGTCAGCGGAAGTGAGTCGACCACCGGCGACGGCACGGTAATCACTGTAAACAGTATTTCAGTCGTCAAAGACCTTGGTTCCGGTTCTGCGACGGCTGCATTCGCCGGCACCACACTGACCATTCATATCCGTACGAATAATTCATCGACGATGGATGAGGTTGTTACAGCCATCGAAGGGCTGGATTACTTCTTCAGCGTCTCCCACGATGGCGCCGACACATTATCCACGGAAGAAACCTTAACCATGGGTGCCCCGCCGACGCAAGCGGGAGCAGCCGGGACCGCCGCGGAATTCCAGATCACAATTGACGGAGATACTATTGACTTTGATGCCAGTGACGATGGCACAAGCAATGGCGACGGTAGCAATTACAACGGCCTCGCTGTTTCAGTTTTGGCGGACCTGAATGCCGGTTCCGACCCCACGGCCAGCTATGCTTCAGCCACCAATACCTTAACCCTCCGCGTGGAAAAGGACGGGACCAGCACCACGACACAGATTGGTCAGGCCATTAGCAATGTGACAAACTTCTTCGGCGTGATCGTTACAGATGTCGCCGTAGATGGTGATGGGAATACCTTTGATCAAAGCTTCAGCAAAACCACAGACGGTACGGATTCTGACTATGCGACGGCGGCTTTGGATTTTGGAACCGCAGGGATCGTAACCATAACTGCCAAGAACACCGGCGACAACCCATATAACAACGTTGACATCCAGGTGACCAACGATACCTCGCTCCACGCCGGTGAGGCCAATACCTCATGGAACGGTTCGAACCTTCTGACGATTGGTGTCGATGCCGGCGAAACGACAAGGGGTGACATTGTCCTTGCCATCAATGACACAGCCGGTTTCAATGCTTTGTTCGAAGCCACGCCCGATGATGGCAATACAAACAAGGTCGGTACGGAAGGCACACTGGCCGACGCTACCATCGATTTTGGAGCTGCCGGTACCATTGATTTCGATGCGAAGGATGACGGCACCTCTTACAACAATGTGCGCATCTACGCGGTCGATGACGGATCGATCGACAATGGGACGGCTGCCGCAGATTGGAACGGCACAGACACCCTGAAAATTACTGTCCAATCCGGCTCTACACCCATGAGCCAGGTTGATTCGGCCATTGCCGCCGCCACCGGATTTACGGCTCTGTTTGATTACACCATCAACGACGGCGGTCAGAATGTGGTCGTACCGACAGGCGTAACCGCCAACGGTGAAAATGCGGGTGATGCCAGTGTTACCATGGTTCTTGACGGCCCGAACAACGATTTCATTATTACGGCGGTTTCGGGCAGCGGGGCGACTTACAACAATGTCAAAGTCGACCTTGTTGACGATCCATCAATAAACGGGGACTCGGCGGATGTCAGTTTTGACGATACAAACGATATCCTCACCATCAAGCTCAATAACGGGGTAACGACTGCGGACACCATCCTGGATGCCATTAACGGCGATGGTGTTGTATATCCCGGTATCGATGAATTTAGTGCCGCGGAAGCCGGAGAGACACCGCTGGACGGCACCATCACCCTGTACTCGGTGGTCCAAAGCTTCACACGGTCAGGCGGAACGGCGTCCACTGTTTCCATTGCACCGCCTGAGGGCAACAACGACATTGTGATCTCTGCCGTGGAAGTGGGTGATGAAACCAACGACGTCTGGATCATTTTTGAGGACGCCGTGGAAAATGCCGGCGATGAAACAGCGAGCTACTTGGGCGGCTCAACATTGACCATCAAAATCAAAGCCGGGGAAACCACTGCAAACGATATTCTGCGGGCCATCAATGGTGAAGTCAGGTTTGAAGCTTATGTCACCATTGCCGAAGGCGCGACACTCGGCACTACAACATGGCGGTTGACCACGCCCGATACCATTACGCTCGACACGACGGATCTGATGTTTGCCGAAGGCACAGGTACTTATCAGCATCAGTCAGTGAGGGCGGCCACGGTTAGTAGTAGTTCGCTCACGGCAAACACCTATAATTCCGGTTCTAAGACCTTAGAGGCTAATGACAACGTCGTCTTACCAGCTATTGATGGGGTTGCTTTAAATGTAGGTGATCGCCTTCTGGTCAAGGATCAGACAAATGCCAGCGAAAACGGTATCTATGAGGTCACCGATATCGGCGAAAATGGCAACAGCCCCTGGGTTCTGACCCGGGCATCCGATTTTGACGAGGTCATCGACACGGGCGATATCCCGGCTCAATTCGCTGCAAGGCTGGATACCAGTTCAGAAACCACCAATGATGGCACAGGCACCATTGACACGAATCGCCAGGAAACCCTTGGTGCTTTCCGGAAACTTGATCGGATCAACACCGTCGGCGGGGATGCAAACCCGACCCATCTGACGGTCTATGACGGCTTTGTCTATTTCGCCGCGGATGACGGGGTGACCGGAATCGAACTGTGGCGAGTCAACGGCCTGACCGGTGCCATGGAACGGGTGACGGACCTCAATCCCGGTACCAACGATGCCGAGCCCGCGGCCTTGGCGGTATTTAAGGACAATAACAATAAACAATGGCTCTACTTCGCTGCCGACGACGGTACAGGAGTCAAACTCTGGAGGACCGACGGCACGGGTACGCCGATGGGAGTGGATGAAGTTCTCAATGACGGTGCTTCCTTCGATGAACCCACGGCCCTGGCAGCCGGTAGTGAAACACTGGGAGTAATCTCGGAAAGCGGCGGTTCTAGAATCCTGACCCTCGTCGACAACAGCGGCAATGCCCAGGATGTGGGCGAGGAGGTGTCGGTGACCGATGCGTCCAACCTGACGGAATGGAACGACGGCATTGTCTTTGTGGTGACCTCGGGCTCCGGATTCAGTCTGCAGACCCAAAGCCAAGAGCTCTATACCGACCCGGAGGCGATCGACGACCTGACTGAAGTGGGTGAAGACCTGTACTTCACTGTGGGTGGCGATGTGCTCAAGATGTACGACAAGAGTGAGAGCAGTGTCGACGACGTGAAGACCCATACCGACCCCATCAGTGAACTGGCCGACGTGGGCGGTACTTTGTTTTATACCGTGGACACCGGCACCTTCGATGTTCTGTACAAGGACGACCCCAGTATGGATGATGACACGGCTTCCATCAAGCGCCTCTCCGGCTCGGCTTCGTCACTGACCGACGTGAACGGCATGTTGTTCTTCGCCCTGCGCCGCGGGGGCCTCCCAGAGCTGTGGCGGAGCGACGGCTCGGAGAGCAACACAGTCCGGGTTCAGGACGGCTCTGGCAATCCGGTCAGCGATCCCGCCGACCTTGTGGTCTTGTCCGATCGGCTCTACTTCACCTCGCCCAACGATGACGAGCAGCCTGTGCTCTGGATGAGTAAGCTGGATGGATCGTGGCAGACAGACCGCCTGGAGTCCTTTGGCGGTGTGGAGCTGCCGGCCATGACCGTGGAAGTGCTCCAGGCCGAAGCTGACGGCGTGGTCACAGCCTCCGACCTGACTGCCCCGGCCGCGGCCGCCTTCACCACTGATGCAGAGCAGTCCGAACTGGATCTGACCGAACTGGTCCGCGACCTGCTCAGCCAGGGCAAGACTTGGTTGACCCTGCGGCTGCAAAGCGAAACCCCCATCACCCTGGAGCGGGCGGTGATCGGCAATGACCAGGCCACAGGCCTCCTGGTGGAAACCGGGCGAAAAGCCGGAGTGGTGGCCGATCTGTACACCGAGGAGGGCCGTCTCCTTGTAGAAGGCCAAAGCATTATCGACCTGAGCCGCTTCGCTGCCGGCACCTATTTCCTTAAAGTGTACGACATGGGCAGCGAGATCGGCACCGAGGAGGTCACGGACGATCAGGGCAACCAGATCAGCGATCCGGGAGAGATCACGGCGGTGGGTGACATGGCCTACTTCGTCAAGGACAACCACTTGTGGCGCAGCAACGGCAGCTCCACGGCCGAGGTCAAAATGGCCGGCCTGCCCAACACAAGTGTGACCGATCCGGCCAACCTGGCTGGCGCAGGACAGACGCTGTACTTCACCCTGGGAAGCGGTAGCAATGCCGAGCTCTGGAAGACCGAGTCCGTGTTTGCCGAGAAAGTGGCTGACCTGAGCGGTGACCCGACTGACTTCAGCGCGGTGGGTGAGAGCCTGTACTTCACCATCGGTTCAACGCTTTACAGGAGTGCAGGCACAGGCGTGACCGCGGTCAAGGACCTCGGCTCGACAAACATCACCCACATGACCGCTTCGGGCTCGCTCCTGTATTTCAACGTGGACGGCAAGCTCTGGCAAAGCGACGGCACCTCCGATGGCACGCATGCCGTATCCACCGTGGATCCGGGCGTGACCGACTCCCAGGACCTGGTGGCTATGGACGGACACCTCTATTACACGGTGCTGGAAGGCGATACGGTGACCCTGTGGAAGGGCGATCCCCGGGAAGGGGAACTGGTCGGGGCCGAACCCCTCAAGGTGGATGCCTTAACCTCGGTCGCTGCCAGTGGTGCCGATCTCCTGGGCGTGCTGGATGACCACCTCCTCTTCACCGTGACCACAAACTCCGGTGACGTCCAGCTCTGGGTCAGCGACGGCACCGGTGACGCCCTGCTCGGCGACGAGACCGATGGGACCTATGAAATTATGGACAACATCGGCGGCAGCGCAGACTTTCTGAAGATCGATAACGGCCTGCTCCACTTCACGGTCAAGGTGGTTGACAACACCTACCAGGTCTGGACCACGGACGGCAGCGCAGGCGGCACGACCCAGGTCATCGGTGACACCCCGGGTACGGTCGTTGACGTGGACGACGAACTCCCCGGCACCATCAACGAAATGATCGACGTGCGCGGCACCCTGTACCTGCTGACCGAGACCGAAACGTACCCCATGCTCTGGAAGAGCGAGGGATCCGGCCTGAAACTGGTGACCACCCTGGACGGCAAGGCCTACGGCCTGACAGCGCTGCGCGATACCCTCTACTTCGTGGTCCAAAAGGCCGACGCCGTGACCGAGGACAATGATACCCCTGACGAGCCCAGTGATGATTACACCAGGGACGCCTACACCCTGTGGAAGAGCGACGGCACTCCTGCTGGCACCGTGGAGGTCAAGGACCTGGCCAACATCAATCCGGGCGCCGTCGACAATCTCTCAGCCCTGGGCAATGAGCTGGTATTCACTGTGCTCAGTGTAGAGGATTCTGACTATGACTATAGCCTCTGGGTCACGGACGGAACGGACAGGGGCACGGTTCCCATTGCCGGCGCTTCTGCCGGGACCCTGCCATACGGTACAATGACTGAGCAGCCTGAGGACTTCCTCGCTGTAGGCCGGACCCTGTTCTTCACCTTCCAGGGCAGCCTGTATAAAACAAACGGCACAACTGACAGCACGGAAGATCTTGCGAGCGGGACTTTCACCTCCTTGACCGACGTGGGTGGTGTCCTCTTCTTCGCGCTGGGTGATGCCTCCACCGTACTCTATCGGAGCACCGGCACCCTGGTAGACGTGCCCTACACCGTTTCGGCCAAGGCACCGTTGGCCGGCATGGCCCATCCTGATGCCGACCGAGATGTGATTCACGGCGGCGATGGCGATGACACCCTTATCGGCAACCGCGATCATGACCAGCTCTTCGGTGACAGCGGCGAGGACTTTTACGTGGCCGAATCCAAGGAAATCCGGGATAGGGCCTCCTACGAGACCTTTGACCTGCCTCCGGCAGCCGAGTTCAGTGTGAACCAGCCCAGGCCCATGGACATTGAAGTGGAAATCCCGGATGACGGCCTGCGGGCCGGCGTGGCCCGGGCCCTGGACATCCCGGTGACCACATCCTTCCAGGGCCGGCCACTGGTTCACGAACCCATATACGCCAGCGCCATGTCCACCCTGACCGAGCTTCAGCTCAGTCACCTGGGCATCCAGAACCTGCGCGGTCTACAGTTTGCCAAGAACGTGACTGTGCTCAACCTGAATGACAACCGGATCATGGATCTGTCCCTGCTGGTACCGGCCACAGACCCTGAGACCGGCGCACCCACGGGCATGGCTAACCTGGCGACCTTCAGCCTGGATCACAACGGCGGCGGGGCCCTGAGTTTTGATGGTGTGAACGATTACGTGGGCATCACGGCGGACGTGTCCGAGATCGAACTGAGCCTGACCTTCTGGTTCAAGACCAGGGCAACCGATGTGGGCCTCATCTCCATGGACGCCGGTACCCTGGGCGCGGAAGGCCACGACCGGGATATCTATCTGGACGACGGCGGTCATCTCACGGCCATGATTTGGGATGGGGATAGTTCCAACTACGAGGCCCTGGTCACCAATGGCACGTTTGCAGACGGCCAGTGGCACCATCTGGCCTATGTCTATAGCGATAACGGGGCTGGGACAACGCAGAGGCTTTACGTAGACGGCACCTTGCAACAGGTGGTTGTGAAGCGGATTGAGACGGATGGTAGTGAGTCTGTTATGTCTACAGGCCAAACCGAAGGCACAGAAACTTCCTCAAGCCTCTCCTGGCAGACCGGGATCAACATCGGCTATGCCCAGAAGGCCGACGATACCTCTTTGTACTTCGAAGGGGCCATGGACGAGGTCCGGATCTGGCATACGGCTTTGAGTGAGAATCTGGTCCAGGCAGACATGACCAACGACTTCCCGGGCGAGCGGGTCCACCTGGTGGGGTACTGGAACTTTGACGAGCCCTCGGCCTCCCACGCTCTGGATAGCTCCCTGTTCCTCCGCAGCGGCCTGCTAGGGGGCGGGGTCAACGCCAGCAAGCCGGCCCGCATCCGGGTCCTGCCTGAAGGGAAGACCAGCGTGCAGAGCGATTACGACACCGCCTTCAAGACGGCCATCCACCACCTGGCCGATCTGAACAGACCCTCGCCTTTGAAGCAGCTCAGCTTGGATTACACCCGCACAGGCGAATTAACCCCGCTGGCTGAGCTGAGTAATCTCACTTTCCTCAGCCTGGAGGGGGTGGTGCCGGTTTCAGCCTCCAAGCTGGCCGAGGTGGTGGACCACACGACGAGCCACCTGGTTGAGACCAAGGACGGCACGGTGATTAATCTGGAGCCGGGTCACACCCTGGTCGTCAGCGCGGGCAAGTTCGCCTGGAAGCGGCTCCTTATCGGCGGCGGCGTGGACACGGACGAGAGCTTCAGCATCAAGCGCGGGACTGTGGCGGGAGATACCTTCACCATTGATTCCAACGGCGAGACCATCCGGGTGGAAGCCTTCGGCACGAACGAAGACTTTTCTGTGGCTGATTTCGACCAGATCCTGTTCGACGGGGGCAATGGCAACGACACCCTGACCGTGGACGACAGCGTGAGCTTGCCGGTTTACGTTGTGGGCGGCGATGGGGACGACACCCTGACCGGCGGTTCCGGCAACGATTATATCTTTGGCGGCGACGGCAATGACGGCCTGAACGGGGCAGGCGGCAGCGACGTCATCAGCGGCGGGGACGGCGATGACACCTACCTCTTCACCGATGGCTGGGGTGCCGACATCATCAACGAGAACCCGGACGGGGGAACGGATACCCTGGACTACTCCGGTGTGACCGGCAACTTGGCCATCAACCTGGGCGGGATCACGAGCGATGGAAATGGCAACACTGCCCAGCATACGGTCAACGCCTTCGAACGGATCGTGGGCGGAAGCGGCACGGACACCCTGCGGCTGGTCCGCGAGAAGGCTGCGTCCGTTGAACTGGCCGGCTCCGCCCTGACCTGGAACAAGGTGACCATCGGCTTCGAGGCGGTGGAAGACCTCTACGTCAGGCTCTACGATACCGGCAAGAATCAGCGGGTGGGTACGGTGGGCATCACCGGTGGCGTGGACCTCTCCGGGCGCAACCTGGCCCTTGAGGCCCAAGCCATCACCATAGAGGACCAGGTGACCGCCGAGAACATCTCCCTGAGCGCCACCTATCTCCTGAACATCGTGCAGGATATCGATGTTCACAACGGCCGCGGCGACCTGATCCTCCTCCACGCCGATCAACTCCGCATGGAAGTGGACAAGGGCGTTGGCAGCCCCATCCAGCCGGTCTACACCCAGGTGAACAAGCTGGAAGCCACTACCCTGGGCGCGGCCGGTATCTATGTCACTGAAGTGGACGGGCTCGAAGTTGGGGACGTGGATATGAGCGCGGCCGGGGTCGTTGAGTCGAAGAAGGGGCTTTTCACCGGGGCTGGCGGCCGGATCAGCCTGACCAATTTGACCGGCGAGATGCAGGTCAACGATGGTGGCGTGGATGCCATGATCGACGCCACCGGCGGGCGAATTGTCCTGACCACCGAAGAAATTGACATCCAGGGCGATATCCGCAGCTGGCGCGAGATCGGAGGACAGCAATACCGCGGCACCCTGGTGCTGCAGCCCCTTTCCATCAACACCGACATCGATGTGGCTATGGATACGCCCACGGCCACCTTTGCTTTGAGCGACAGTGAGCTTGATCATATCATCGACGGGTTCGACGACGGGGAGGACAGCCACGCCCTGGTCAACGGAAGCCTGGAAATTGTGGAGGGCCGGGACGGCATTACGATTGGACGCGCAAACGGGCGCCATACCTTCCACATCGCCTCCTATACATTCAGCGATTCCGTGACATTCCGCGCACCGGTGCTGGGCGGTAGTTTCGAGGTCATTGGAAATGTGCGCACGGTCGAAAAGGATACTGCAGGAAATGATGTTGAAGTGGAGTACAAGGGGCCTTCGCCGTGAATCATTTAGACAGGATCAACAGGATGAACATGATTTCTTACTCTCTTGTGAATCCTCCAGCTGTCCGAAGGACCCATACTCTCTTGTACGAGAACGCAGGGGCTTCGAACTAATGTTTTTTTTGCCAAAAGTTGGAATTAAATTACTCACTATTATCTTTCTTGGGGGAGGAGCGATGCTCCGACCCCTGTTAAGGCCTTGATATGGTTATGTAAAATATAGCTGATCCGTTCTTGGGGAGTGGCACGATTATTGCTCTCCAGATCAGTGTCTTGAGTGTCCGGCAGAACGGTTTCTCTACGTCGCGACGCTCATGGGGTTCGAAATGATGCAAAAAAGGGATTCACTTCCCTCAGCGACTGTGGCTTGTTTCATCGTCTTGGTGGAAGGGAATGATGTAAGGATAGATTGTTGATTGGTTTAGCTCTTGACTTTTGGCGCGATGGGTGCCTATAGAAAAAGGACCGTAGGACTTGTAAACATCCAATAACCTCCCTTTTTGAGCCCGATTTGTTTCATCACCTTGCTGCGAAACAGATCGTGTGTCGGCCAGGAACCTACTTAGCTAAACTCCAACCCATTTTCTTCATCTCTAAGCTCTGTCCGCACTTTATTGGGGCAGAATGCTGACGGAATCGGAAACTGACGCTAGTGTCCCTCAATATGAAGTCTATTTCTGGATGGAAACTAGCTAGATGATATCATGAGCAATCTGAAACCTTCAGAACCTCGGGATCGCTTTGAACTGGAAAGCCTTGAGCAGCGGATCATGCTTTCTGCGGATCCCCTGTTCAATGCTGCGGTCGCAGGTGTGCCTGATGAGCTGGATGGGCTATTTGATCCCATTGCACAGGCGCAGCCGGTGGAAGAGGTTCTGTTTTATGAGAGCGAGGCCGCTGAAAAGTCGAACGGGAAAGAGTCCTCACCATATGATCCTTCCGAGAGGGTGGATGATATCTTCGCCGGGTTGACGGAGGAAGATCCGTTTGCAGCGGATGATGCTGGCACGACGACAACACCCTTGACAGAACCGGAAGGGGGAGTCCCCAGAGAAGAAGCCAACCTGCCGACTGATGTTGCTGGTCAGCAGGAAGCGGCTGAAACTGCCGAGGGGTCCTTCGGACTGACAGACGACTCGATCAGGGTTTCACCTGTCGGTCCTTACGAGATCCTGGATACCCGCCTTAAGACACCTGTCTATGATTATTTTGGCGATGCGCTTGATCCTCCGGAAGCGAGCAGCCTTGAGACAGTCAGTACGGGTTCATCGGAAGAACCGTCGGGCGATTATGGCAATAATCTCGGCGAGGTGGACTGTTTCTCAAATTCTTGCTCGATCGGCAACGGTGAGGTTTGTCTGGAAATCCAGGCGAAGCAGGCAGATGGGGATGCCATTATTCTGTCTGGAAAGACAATTACTTACGGCGGAATCCCTTCGTTTTTGCCGGATAGTGACAGTCTCTTTGTAAGAGCCGGGACGATCCAAATAACCGGGGCGATTGATTATGCCGGTGATGTGGAACTTGAGGCCACGAGCCTGGATATTCGAGCCCCGATTACGGCCGCAAACATCTCGCTCACTGCGGATCAGATCGAGATCGCATCGGAGTTGCAGAGCCGAGAGAGCGGTACCCTTGTCCTTCAACCTCTAAAGGATACCACGAGCATCGGGATTGGGGATGGTACACTCGGGCAGTTCCACCTTGCCGGCGATGAATTGGACTGCATCGAAGGGGATTTTGAAAGGATCATTATTGGACGCGCCGACGGCCGACACCTTATTCATATCGGTTCATACGCTTTTCACAATTCTGTTACGTTTCGCGCTCCGCTTCCGGGGGGCGAGTTCCATGTCCACGGCTTTGTGCGCACGGTTTCCAATGACGGCGACGAGGCCGACCTCACCTTCTATGGCTCCGGCCACACCCAGATCCAGCACGCAGACACGGTCACCAGTGGGGACGAGATCTTCATCGACGACAGCGTGATCGTGGGAGAGGACGCTATGGGCTACATGGGTGACGGGGCCGTTTATTACGACACCACGGACGGCGGCGGCACCCCTTCCGGAGCCGATATTTTTGTCACCGGCCGGATCGACGGGCAGATCCTGGCCAACAGCGATTACAATGGCATTGACGTGGAAGTGGTCGCTGATCTCAACTCCGGCGACCCGGTCTACGCCCAGTATTCAAGCAAATTCAAAAAGCTGACCGTTCACGTAGAAAGTGGGGGAACCTCCACCACGGATGGAGTGGCCGCAGCCATCAACAACGTCTATAATTTTTACAATGCTTCGAGCTCGGGCACTGCTCAAGTGGGCGCAGCCAGTTTCTCGGACGTGAGCTCGGGGGGCAGTTTTGGCAGCCTGGCCAGCGGCAGTTTCACCCTGGCCGGGGACACCATCACCTTCAAGGCCGGCAATCCGGCCAGCGCTGAGGCCCTCAACGGGGCCGGGGTTCGGATCGTGGCGGATGCCGGTTCGGCCGCCGGCTCGGCCGCCGGCTCGGCCGAGTACGCTGCCGGGGACAACCTCCTGACTGTCCATGTTCAGAGTGGGGTTACGACAACGTCTCAGGTGGCGGACGCCATCAGCGGCGTATTCAACTTCTTTGAGGTGAGCGGCGGGGGCGCCAGTGTTGTCACACTGAAGAAATCCTATGCCTTTGTCACCTCCGGAGGGGATGCGAACAACCCCGCAAGCGGGAGTTTCCTTCTCGCCGGGGACACCATCACACTCCTTGCCACATCAAACGGCGAGGCTTATAACGGGGTGGATGTTGAAGTGGTGGCGGACGCCACGAGTTCCATCTCGGCAGAGTATTCTGATAGCAATAAGAAGCTAACCGTCCACGTCCTCAATGACGGCACCTCTACCACGGAGGACGTGGAGGATGCAATCGATAATGATGTCGCCGAATTCACCGCCTCAGGAGGGACAGGGACCTCGGTGGCCTTGAGTACTTCCTATTCCGATGCGATGTCGGGCGGAGACCCTCGGCACGCGGCCGAGGGCGAATTCACCCTTGAGGGAGACACGATCAGCTTCAAGGCCGGCCGCACCATCGACGGCAGCGGTTTCAACGACCTGGACGTGCAGGTGAAAGCCGACGCTTCGAGTCGTGCCTGGGCGGAATACGATCCGGTGTCGCGAAAATTAATCGTCCATGCTCTCAACGACGGCACGTCCACTACGGCCCACGTGGGCGAAGCTTTAGGGACCTTATTTAATGTATACGATGTCACAGGTGGGGATACAACTCCAGTTGGCGCCGGTACGGATACCATCTTTACAGACATCACCTCCGGCGGAGACGTCAACCACGTATCCTCGGGCAGCTTTACCCTCAACGGCGACACCATTACCTTCAAGGCCGGCCGCAGAGGCGAAGGGTTGTACCTGAACGCCGGCACGGGAGGAGATATCTACATTCAAGGCGACGCGGGCGTAGGCACGATCCTGGAACGCTTGCACATCGTCAATGCCCGCAATGTCCTGTTCAATGGACAGATTGTTCTCAGCGGGGATATGGTCCAGGAGGCGGGACAAGGCACCAGCGAGTTTAAGCTGGATGTGAATGCCGGCCGGAATGTGGATCTGGACGTTTCCGGAGCGATCACTTTTGGTAGCGACCTGGAGTCCCGGGACGGCAACGTGACCCTCCGGGTGGACCAGGTCAACCCCTCCACCACCGGTTTGATCACGGTCAAGAACAACACCAGCGTCCCGAACGGAAATCTCAGTATCCTCCAAGCCAAAGGGGTGACCTTTGAGAAGGGGGTGAGTGTTTCCGGTCGACTTTCCCAGACCAGCGGGGCGGACACCACCCGTTTCGACGGCCCGGTCTCGGCCGGGACAATCGATCTCGCAGTGGACGACCGCATCCTGTTCGGAGACACCCTGGCGCTCACCAGCGGGGACATGACCCTGACCTCGGACGAGATCGATTTCAATGGCGGCGCGGCCTCGGTGACGGGCGCCCAAGATGAAAACGGTGACCCGGCCTCGGCCCTTACCTTGGTTCCTACGGCCAAGAGCGCAAGCATCGATGTGGGTTCCCCTGTGGGTGCCTCGGGGACCCTGGCCCTGACCGACACGGATCTCGCCGCTTTGGACGACGGATTCCAAAAAATCCAGATCGGATATGCAAGCGACGCCCAGAACGTCATCACCTTCGGCTCCAGCACTTTTCTAGATCCATTGGAAGTCTATGGAGGTAAAGTCCAGGTCACCGACGATGTTCAAGGCACGACCTCGGCCATGGTTACGGCCACAGGGAATGTGGAGGGCTCTGTCCTTTCGTCGGGTTCGCCGGCTATCACCATCGACACGGCTGAGTTCCGGGTGGACAACGAGGAAGTCGATGATGTGTGGGGCGACGCAACAATCACCTTCACCGCTAATGCAGGTGACATCCTTTTGAAAAACGACGGGGCCATTACAGCCGGTCTGAACGAAGAAACGGATACGGATCAGGAGACCACCATTGCCCTAGCGGCAATATCGGGCAATGTCACCCGGCAGTCGGGATCTGAGGGTCTGGTCTCGGCCGAAGACCTGACAGTGACCGCTCAGGGAAATATCGATCTCAAGACGGCTGTGGACACCCTGGTCGCCTCCACCACCACCACCGGTAATATCGACTTGATCGAGACGGACGGCATCCAGTTGGTCGTTGTGAACACTGCGAACGGTCCCATCAGCGTCCAGGCAGGCGGAACCCTGGTCGCCGAGGCCGTGATTTCAACAACAGACAGTGATGCCAACGACATCACTTTGCTGACAAGTGCCGGCAACATTGAAGTTTACGTCATCGACGCCAAAGCCCAGGGAGCCGTGGTCTTGACCGCCGAGGAAGGGGCTGTGGTTGACGCCTCTTCGAGCGAAGCGGCGAACATCACGGCAGACGAGGCTCTCATCACGGCCAAAACGGGCATCGGCGCCGCAGGTGGCGCTGACCTGGATGTGACGCTGACCAGTCGCCTCGCGGCCGACAACACCGGGGACACAGGTGATATCGTAGTGACGCAGATGACCGCCGGCGGTGATCTGATTCTCGACGCCGCCCAGAGCAATTTGCTGGGAAGCGGGGCCATTGTCATCACGGTTGAGAGCGGCAGTCTGACGGTAAACTCCACAGGGGTGAATGGGGCCGGAAGCGGGAACGTGCGGCTGCAAGCCCAGGGGAGCGACAACGACATCACCCTCCAAGGCGGCGTTTCCTTTTACACGGGGAACGTGACCATGATCGCGGCTGGTGATGTGACCCAGGAGACGGACGGAGACATCGAGGTTGGCGGTTCCGGCACCATTGATGTGGAGGCCGCGGGTGGCTCAATCAGCATGGCTGCGGGAGTAAAGGCTGAGACCGCGGGCGGGAACATTCGGTACAAGGCGGGCCAGGCCATTCAACTTGGGGAGCTTCTGGCCGGCAGCGGTGACGTGAGTGTGATCGCAACCTCGGGTTCGGTCACTGATGTGGACGCAGGTTCTGGAAACGACGTGACAGCGGATGAACTCCGCATTGTTGCGGGCGGAGACGTGGGTTCCGGCTCCGATCATCTGGAAACCACGGTGAACGAGCTGGCAGTGGAGGCTTCAGGGGCAGGCGGCATATTTGTGACCAACAGTCAGGCCGTGACCGTGACCGAGGTGGGCACGGTGGTGGCCAATCGGGTGCAGTCGGACGGTACAGTGGTTTCAGAGGCGGATGGTTCGGTGCTGAGCGACCTGACAACGCTGGCCAACGGCGGGAACATCGTTCTGATTGTCTCATCTGGGGATCTTACCGTGACTGAAGGCGGTGTGATTGCAGATGGGGAAGGAAACATTCGGCTGGAGGCCCAGGGGAGCGGGAGCGTCACGCTCGAGGCGGAAGTTTCCTCCGGCTCAGGTAATATTTCAGTGATTGCCTCTGCTGACGTGAATCAGCAGAACACGGCCGACATGGTGACTGCTGGTTCAGGGACCATTGATGTGGAGGCCGCGGGTGGCTCAATCAGCATGGCTGCGGGAGTAAAGGCTGAGACCGCGGGCGGGAACATTCGGTACAAGGCGGGCCAGGCCATTCAACTTGGGGAGCTTCTGGCCGGCAGCGGTGACGTGAGTGTGATCGCAACCTCGGGTTCGGTCACTGATGTGGACGCAGGTTCTGGAAACGACGTGACAGCGGATGAACTCCGCATTGTTGCGGGCGGAGACGTGGGTTCCGGCTCCGATCATCTGGAAACCACGGTGAACGAGCTGGCAGTGGAGGCTTCAGGGGCAGGCGGCATATTTGTGACCAACAGTCAGGCCGTGACCGTGACCGAGGTGGGCACGGTGGTGGCCAATCGGGTGCAGTCGGACGGTACAGTGGTTTCAGAGGCGGATGGTTCGGCGCTGAGCGATCTGGAAAGCGGGGCAGGCGGGTCCATTGTTCTCGGCACAACAGGCGGTTCCATTATGATTGAACCGGGGAGCGACAGCGACAAGGCCGGGGTGAAGGCCTCTGGAGTCGGGAGTGTGCTCCTTAACGCCCAAAGCGGCAGCATCCTCGTGGACCCCGAGGCCACGGTGCAGACCGACGGGCAACCGATTGGCTTTCAGGCGGCCGTGGATGTGGTTCTGGGGCTGGTGGATGCTCGCACGGCCGGGGACCGGACGGCCGTCAGCCTGGAAAATCAGCTTTTCTGGGGTTTGGTGATTGTGTCGGCGACCGGCGGCGGGATTGCCGACGGTTCCGCGGATGACGGCGATGTGGACATTTACGCCAGTTCAGCCCGGCTGACGGCGAAAAGCAACGTCGGCGAATTGCTGGCGGGTGACGGCCTGCAGAATCCGATCGAGACCGAAGTGATCATGCTGACGGCCGTGACCACAAGTGTGGATCCGGCGGACAGCGGCAGCATCAGCCTGGTGGAATCCAGCGACATCACCGTGGGCGCGGTGGGGTTGCCGGGAGATGAGCAGAGCGATTTTCAGAGCGGTTCCGGCGGATCGATTGTTTTTCGCACGGTGGACGGTGCCATTACGGTGCAGGACGGTACGGACGCTGATGGCGTAGGCGTTGAGGCCGACGGCGCCGGAAACGTACTGGTTGAGGCCCAGGGGAGCGGCATTGTGCTCACTGCGGCCTTGACCTCGGGAACAGGCAGCATCACGGTGATTGGGGCCGGTGATGTCCAGCAGACTGCCGGAGACATCCGTACTGGCGGTGCCGGAACCATTGATGTACAGGCCGGCGGCGGCATCACCATGGCTGCCGGAGTTGCGGTTCAAACAGCCGGCGGCGATGTGCGGCTGCAGGCTGGCGAAAGCGTCAGCCTCGCTTTTGTGGATGCCGGGAGCGGCAGCGCGGGTATCGGGGCGGAGAACGGGTCCATCTCTGACGGTGATCCGGATGTGGACGTCGTGGCAGGCGGTGTGCGCCTTGCTGCCGGGTTCGGTATCGGAGCGCCGGATGATTCTCTCGATATCAGCGCAGGCACGGTCAGCGCCTTTGCCGGACCGGGCGGGATGAACCTCCTCGAATCGGATGATGTCACCGTAGGACCCGTGGACGTGCTGGTATACCGCGTCACGGACGACGGCGCAACAGAAATCCTGTACGACGAGCGCCAGAGCGGGTTTTATGCAACCGATGGAGGTTTCATTGTTTTCCAGAGTGCAAATGGGACCATTACCATAGAGCCGGAACCTGCCAGGGCCGTCCTTTTTCCAGGCGAGGACTGGGAAATTACGGCCACGGCAATGAGCGACGGAGAGGACTTCAATGGTTACGGGATCAGCCTGGTGGACGATGGTACGATTGTGGATGATTCGGCGAATGCCGTTTACGACGATTCGAATTATAAGCTGACCATTGCCATCAATGACGGCGTAACCGCCGCTTCAAAAGTGGTTGATGCCATCAATGGGATCAATGAATTTCCTTTCACCGCCCGGCAAAGCAAAGGAACTGGATCGGAAACTGTGACGATTGTAGACCCGGGAGGCGACTTCTTTGCCAGTGGCGGTTCCGATCGAGGGGTGGCTTCTATTGTTGAAACCGTGACCTCTGGAGGAGAGGAGTCTGGACCTGCGACCGCGACCCTCAGGCCCATTGACGCCGACTTTGGTATCCGGTTCACAGCCAAAACCGGTGGAGCGGACACAAACGGGGTGACCATCCGTCTCCTGGATGACGGGACACTGGCAGAAGGGACTGATGCGGCGAATGCGGCTTACATCGATGCCGATAAGCGCCTGAATATCCACATCAACAACGGATACACCCGGGTCAACACCATCCTAGAGGCGGTGAATGGCGACGACTCCATCCCCTTTATGGCCCAGTTGACCGGCAACGGCGACGGCACGGAAATTCTGCACACGGCGCCGGTCACCGCAGTGACCAACATCCCTGCCCAGGCTTCGGTGACCCCGCCCGGAGAGAATAATGATTTGCTGTTTGAGGCCGCCACTGCGGGGACAGCATACAACGGTGTTACGATCCGGTTTGTGGACGACGGTTCCATCAGCGGCAACGCGGCGAGCGCAACCTATGATGGCGGATCAAAAATCCTCCGCATTTTGATCAACAGCGAGGTGACCAATGCCAACGCCGTTATCGCCGCCGTAAATAACCAGGGCACATTCCATGCGCAGCTGGACGCCGGCACCGAGACCGACAATAACGGATCCGGCTTGATTCAGAGTCATGTCACCATCACCGGCGGTGGAAGCCAGTCGAGCCTGGCCTCAGCCGTGGTCCGGCCCGCCGGCCAGAACAGCGACATCCTCTTCGAGGCCGAAAGCCCGGGAGAGGAGTTCAATGGCGTAACCATTCGATTCATGGACGACGGAAGTATCACGAACGGCACAGCCGGGGCCGTTTACGACACCCAGTCGAAAACGCTGACCATCACCATTCAGAATCAGTTCACCGACGCTCAGGCGGTCATCGAGGCCGTCAACAATGGTCCGAATCGCCTTTCCATCCCATTTACCGCAGCCAACGAGGGAGACAGCACGGGCATCGGGGGCATGAACGGTTTTGAAGAAGGCACAACGAGCGGCGGGGTTTCAGACACAGCGGAAGCCACCCTGTCACCGGTCGGGGGAAACAATGACCTTGTTTTCAAGGCGAAAGCCGCCGGCACCCAGTACAGAAACGTGCGCATCCGACTCATTGATGACGGCACCATCGGCAATGGTGCGGCAAAAGCGGCCTATGACGCCTCCGACCCCTTTAATAAAGTCCTGACGATCAACATCCAGAATGGTGCGACCACGGCCAGTAAGGTGGTCAGTGCCGTCAACACAGGCCCGAACAGCGCCACGATTCCCTTTACTGCCAGCAATGCCGGGGGCAGCAACGGCTCAGGTGTGATTCATACACGGGCGGTGATCACCGGCGGCGGGAACGACCCGGAGCCGGCCTGGCTAACGATCGCACCCCCGGGTGAGCACAACGATTTTACGATCACGGTTCAGGATGGCGGCGCAGGTTCCAATGATATTAAAGTCCTCCTGGTCCATGACGACACTATCCCCGGCAATGTCCATGTGACTTACGACGATACAGATGAACAGAATCGGACGCTGATCATTCGGGTCAAAAACGGTGATACTAGGGCCAACGATGTGATCAGCGCTGTCAATAACTCTGGTGTTCCCTTCACGGCAGCAAAGGCTGAGGGGGACGGTGACGGAGTGATCACCACGGCCACACTTCTTGACCCGAACGGTCAGGGTCCGGGTTTTGTCACCATTAACGCGGCCAACCATCTGAAAGTCCAAGCCGAGTTGATCTCTGAAGCCGGGGGGCTTGATCTGGATACGGGCGTTGACGGAGACGTCCTGTTTTCAGGAAAAGTTGCCGTTGCCTCAGGAACGATCAACCCGGCAACCGGCAATAACAATGAGATTGACCTCGCAGCGGCCGATGCGGGGGAGAGATTCAATGATTTGTCGGTTAGCTTCGTGGGGAACCTGGGTGCGGGTGAAGCCGGAAACGAGGTTGCGGAATATGATCCGGCCACCAATACGCTGACTGTGGGAATAGAGGATGGCGTAACCACGGCTGACCAGATCATCTTGGCGATTAATGCAGAAGGAACTTTCACCGCAGTGAATTCGGGAGCGAGTGATGGCAGCGGAACGGTTCCGGAAGAGCTGTTCTCGGAGGTGACTTCCGGTGGGATTGGCCAGTCCGGAGCGCTCAGGGCCGTGGGCAGCATCGACGTCAATGCCGGCAGGGCAGTAGCAAACAAGGCGTCTACCGCTTCCATAACCATTTCCGGTACTGGTACGGGAGGCGTTGTTATAACCAGCGGATCCACGACAGAGACATCCTCCCAGGATTTTGTGGTGGACACCCGTGGCGGATTTTCTCTGAATGGCGCGCTTGAATTGGCCGGGGCTGAATTTCGAGTCACTGCCGATGACAATCTCCACATAAACGGTTCAATAGAGGCCCTCGGCGGGGCAGTTACCCTATCCAGCGAGGACGATGTCTTTGTCAATAGCCAGATCGCGGCGCCGACCATTGATGTGGAAAGTGGTACAGATACAAATGGGGATCTGCATATCAATGCCAACCTTTTAGGGGCTATGGTAAATGTCCGGTCAGCAGGTAGTGTTTTTCAGAATGCTGATATAGCCATCGATCTTGTCCCGATTGATCCGTCACACGTTTACGTAAACGCCGCATCCGGCAGCATCACCATGGCTGACGGTACCGGCACGACATCGGTTAACGGTCCGATCTCTTATGCTGCCAGCCAGGATATCGGGGTATCCCTTGTGTCGAGTACCAACGGCATTGTGGAGCTCACGGCCGGCGGCGCAATCCTGGACATAACCACATTGGAGGGCGCCAATGTGCAGACCGGGGCACGCGCGGTTTTTTCAGCAGTCTCGGGGATAGGCGCTTATGGGGCAGCAGACATCGATACGGATATAGCCGAGCTGGATGTGGTCAATTCGGGTAATTTCGGCCACATCGTGATCCAGGAAACCGCTGACGGCGCAGATATTTCCGTCATCCGGCTGGCCCAGACCCATCAGCGCGGCACAGGCCACGCGATCCTAACCACCCAGGACGGCAGCATTACCGTGGTGGAAGATGAGAGCGGAGTCTCTGTCAGAGGGTCGGGCAATGTACTGCTCCAGGCCGGGGACGATGATGCGGTAAAAGAAAGCGACGTGGTGCTCCAGGCCGATGTTTCCGCCCAGGTCGGTCATGTTTCGATCGTTGCTGCGGATGGTGTGGAACAGAATGCACACTTGACCTCCGGTGCCACGGGGACTCACGCGGCCGGAACCATCACGCCGGAAACCGGGAGTAACAATGCGCTTGATCTGGTTGCAGTGGCTGCGGGCAAACACTTCAATAATTTGACCGTAGTGTACCTCGGGCTTCTCTTGCCCGATCAAGCCGGAAACGAGTTTGCAACCTATGACCCGGGCACCAAAACGCTGACCGTGGCCATTGCGGACGGGGTGACCACGGCGAGCCAGGTCATGACGGCGATTTTTCTCGAAGGGACCTTTTACGCGACCAATTCCGCTGGCAGTAATGGAAGCGGAACGGTCTCTGCGGAAGTGTTCTCGGATGTAACATCCGGCGGGACTGGCGACCATGCCGCCGGAAGCATCACACCGGCAACCGGGAATAATAATTCGATTGATCTTGTGTCGGTTGCTGCGGGTCAAAACTTCAATGATGTGACCGTGGTGTATGCGAGTACCCTCGCGCCCGCCCAGGTCGGGACCGAGGTTGCGGTATATCATCCGGGCACCAACACGCTGACCGTGGCCATAGCGGGCGGTGTGAGCACGGCTAGCCAGGTTATCGCAGCGATCAATTTCGAGGGAAGGTTCTATGCGTCCAATTCGAGCGGCAGTGATGGAACGGGAACCGTTTCTGCCGGATCATTCGCTGATGTGACTTCCAGTGGGACAGGGGTCCATGCCGTAGGCGTCGTCAACAATACGATTGAACTGGTATCCGTGGCTGCCGGTGAGAATTTCAACGAATTGGATGTGGTCTATGTTGCAAACTTCGACGAGTTGAGCGCCCTATATCCGGATCTCCCGGAGGTTCAGGCAGGACAGGAAGTGGCCCTATACATTGCGGGCACCAATACCCTCGGGGTGGCCATTCAGAGCGGGTTTACCACGGTCGATCAGGTCATCACGGCCATCAATGTGGAAGGGACCTTTTTTGCGTGGAATTCAAGCGGCATTGACGAGAGCGTTTTTGCGGGATCTTTCTTAAATGTGACATCCGGGGGCAGCATCGATGTTTATGCCCAGGGTGGGACCGCCGAAATGGGGACGGAGACAAAGACCCTGAGCGGCGGCAGTGATATACGATACCAGGCCGCAGGCAACGTAACCGTTAGCCGTTTGGATGCCGGATCGGGGAATGTGAGCCTCATTTCGACCGGCGGCAGTGTCCTGGATAACGGGGACACCGACCAGAATGAGGTAGATAAGTTGGATATCGGGGCCTCAGGACTGCTGATCACGGCAACTTCGGGCGCGGGTGATCTCGGCTCGGATTTGACCGCCGGCGGGACGGGGCTCCCTGCTTCAGGCACACTGTCTCCTGCGGGCAGCAACAATGAGATCGATCTCGTGGCCGTGGTTGCGGGCAATCGATTCAACGGCCTGAGCGTGGTTTTGAGCGACACCCTGGGTGCCGGTGGGGCCGGAGGTGAGGTGGCAACGTATGATCGGGTCACCAACACGCTGACGGTAACCATCGAATCCAGTGCAACGATCGCGTCCCAGGTGATTGCCGCCATCAACGCGGAAGGCACGTTCTACGCGTCCAATGGGAGCGCCAACGACGGGAGTGGAACCGTTGCGGCAGAATCCTTCTCCGATGTGACATCGGCAGGAACTGGGGTCCATGCCGAAGGCACAATCACCCCCACAACAGGCAACAACAATGCCATTGATCTCGTGGCGTTCGCGGCGGGTGAGCGTTTTAATCAATTGAATGTGGTTTTTGCAGACGGTGTTTTGGCCGGAGGGGAAACGGCCCTCTATGATCCAGGCACCAATACCCTGACCGTTTTCATACAGACCGGTGCGACCACGGCCGAACAGGTCATTGCCGCCATCAATACCGACGGCACATTTTATGCCTCCCATGCCAGCGGCAGTAACGGGACCGGAACGGTTGCCGCGGAATTGTTTTCCAACATCACGTCGGGCGGAACCGGCAAGCACGCCGCAGTGACCGTCAAACCCTCCACGGGCAGCAACAACCGGATTGATCTGGTGGCGGTCGCCGCGGGCAAAAACTTCAACGGTTTAACCCTGGTTTTCCGCGACAGCCTGGGGGCCGGGGGCGCAGGGACGGAGTTTGCTGTCTATGATGTGGCCACAAACACGATGACGCTGAACATAGAAGACGGTGTGACTACAGCCGAACAGGTCGTCTTCGCCATCAATACCGAGGGGACCTTCTATGCCTCGAATACCCCCGGCAGCGACGGGAGTGGCCGGGTTTATGCCGAGACGTTCTCGAAAAATAACCCCCTGGAGATCCAGGTGGATACTGTGAGCGCCGCGGCCGGTGCCAGGGGGGTGAGTCTCCTGGAAACGGATGAGATTGTGGTTGGTGAAGTTTCCGTGCAGGTGGAGCGTTTGGACGTGAACGGCGGTTCGAACCCGGTCGGTGAAAGCCAGAGCGATCTGGTCACCGAAATGGACGGCGCCATTGTGCTGCGTACCGCGGATGGATCCCTCACCGTGTTGGACGGCGATACCGATAAGGTAGGCGTGTCAGCGCATGGAAACGGCAACGTTTTACTCTCGGCCGGGGACGACGATGTGCCGGCTGCGAGTAACATAATCCTCCAGGCCAAGGTGTTGAGCGGAAACGGGAACATTTCCATCCTGGCCGCACGCAGCGTAGTGCAAGACGCCGATGTGGAGACACTCGGGGGCGACATCGATATCAAGGCTGCCGAAGGCACCATCCTCATGGCCGCTTTAATCCAATCTGCGAACGCGGGAAGCACGGGAACCGGTGCGATCACAAACACCACGCCGTTACTGACCAGTGGGGGCGTCTCCTCATCCGGCCCGATTAATCTAGCCGGGGACACCATTACCGTCCAGATTACGGCCACCCTGTTCGGGAGTGAATGGGACAACTACGACGTGAATATTATCCCCGATGATGCCATGGTGGGCCTGGGGGCCGCACTGGCCGTGGTTTCCAGCCTGCCGGGAGCGGAAGGGATCACCGTCTATGTGAAGGAGGACGGCTCAACCACTGTCAATGACGTTGTCGTTGCAATCAACGCCACACCGGAATTTTCGGCCGCACTCACAAAAGGGGATGGGTCGGAGGAAATTTCAGAGGATCTATTCCCGGATGTGACCTCCGGCGGCATCAAATCCAAAGCCCGTCACAATGATTCCAGTGTCCCCGATGACGAAGTTGACTTCTTATCCGCCCTGGACGGGATCCGCATCGTGTTTCAGAATGACGGCCTCGTGACCAATACGGCTACCGCTGCATTCGACGTGAACAATGCCTTGCTCACCATCCATTTCAACGCCGAACATACGACCGCCGGCACCATGGTCGCAGCGGTAAATACGGTCCTGGATTCACCCGTGAAAGCGGTGCTCATGCCCGGCGGGAACACGCGTTACCGGGCCCAAGGCGACCTGGAAATCGGGTTTCTGAATCCTTTGAACGGCCTGGTGAGCCTGATATCGGACAGTGGAACCATCAAAGATAACGGCGCAGTGATGAATATCCAGGCCGACCGGGTGAGGCTGGAGGCCGGTCTGGGTGTGGGCGAGATAGTGCCGGTGAACCTTCCCCTGAATATTTCCGTCAATGCGTTGAGTGCATCGGCCGGCGCCGGCGGCATCAACCTAGCGGTGCCGGGTGATCTTACCTTGGATGCGGTGGAGGTCAGCCTGTCCCGGGTGACGGTCCTGGGGACCCTGCCAGCCGAGCCCGATATCGTGGACGCGTCGCAGAGCGATCTGGTCACGACTCAGGGAGGGAACGTTGTGCTTGTTGTTGGGGGGTCGCTCCTCCTCAATGATGGTAACGACGATTATATTGCCGTGGAGGCTGATACCACGGGGAATATCCTTCTGGAGGCGGCAAGCGGTATCACGGCAAACAGCGGTGTTATTTCGGGGAGCGGCGCACTGACACTACTGGCTCACAGCGGAGATATCCATCAGGGCCCGGACAGTGATCTCAGAACAACCAACTCAAGCATCGATGTTCAAGCCACCCTGGGTTCCATTCTCATGGCGGATGGATCCACGGCCTTGAGCAGCGGGATTGGGATGATCAATTACACTTCCGCCGGAAACATCCTATTGGGGGGCCTTGATTGCGGTCAGGGAGCTACGACCCTGGTTTCCGTTGCTGGAAGCGTACTGGATGGCGGCGATACCCATGTGGATGTCAAGGCCGCGAGTTTACTTGTCACTGCGAACCAGGATGTGGGTGTACTCGGTGCAGGGGTAAACGCACTGGAGACCACGGCTGACACTGTTACCGTGCAGGCCGGGGGGAGCATCAATCTCCTGGAAACCGATGATGTGGTATTGCAAGACGTGGTTTCGGGAGATGGTCTTGTGGTCCGCGCTTTGGACGGAACCATCACTATAGAGGACAATGACACGGACGGACTGGGACTCACCGCACCCGGAAACATCCTAGTCGAGGCCGGAGTCGATGAGGACGCAGGAGAAGGGGATGTTATTGTCAATGCAGGTATTGCGAGTGTAAGCGGAAACATCTCCATCATCGGTGCAAACAGTGTGACTCAGAATAGTGCCATCGCCACGGGTGGAGCGAATATCGATGTGGAGGCCGTTTCCGGTTCAATCTCCATGGCAGATGGCGCCTCAACGGCCACCACGGGCATTGGCGATGTTCGCTACGCCTCGAAATCAGATCTGCAAGTGGGCACAATCATCGTCGGGAGCGGCAATCTGAGCCTGATTTCGAGCGGTAATGATGGGGCCGGAACGGTTTTTAACGAATCCTTCTCAAATGTGACTTCCGGCGGAACCAACGGGACCGGCAACCATGCCGCAGGAAGACTCACGCCGGAAACAGTCGGTAACAATGAGATTGATCTTGTAGCGGTTTATGCGGGTGAGAATTTCAACGACTTGAGCGTGATTTACAGGGGTACTCTGTTTCCTGGTGATGCCGGGAGGGAGTCAGCCACCTACGACCCCGGCACCAATACGCTCACAGTGGACATAGCGGATGACGAGACGACGGCGAACCAGGCCATCGCAGCGATTAATGCCGAAGGAACCTTCAATGCATCGACCTCGGCCGGTAGTGATGGGACTGGAACGGTTTCTGCCGAATGGTTCTATCATGTGACTTCAGGGGGGACCGGCAAACATGCCGGAGGAAGCGTCATCCCGACTGTGGGGAGCAACAATGAAATTGATCTTGTATCGATTGCTGCGGGTGAAAATTTCAACGATTTGATCGTGATTTTTAACGGCAGTCTGGGTGCCGGGCAAGCCGGTAACGAGTCAGCCACCTATGATGCCGGCACCAATACGCTGACCGTGGTTATTGAGAGTGGTGCGACAACGGCCAACCAGGTCGTCACAGCGATCAATGGGGAAGGAACATTCCATGCATCCATTTCGCCAAGGGGCAGCATACTGGATAATGCGGATGAAACGAGTGTTCTGGTTGCCCAGGGCCTCAGGTTGAATGCTTTTTTGGGTGTGGGCGAACTCGAAACGGGAAACGGTCCCCTTGAGATATCCGTGGATAGGGTGAGCGCCCAGGCCGGACCTGCCGGCATCCACCTCCTTGAAACAGACGAAATTACCGTTGGGGCGGTATCGGTTGGAGTCCGGCGGGTTGCTCCGGATGGAACCTTTCCGGCGCTGCCCGATATCACCGACGGCTCTCAGAGTGATCTCACGACCCGTTTAGGCGGCCCCATCGTTCTGGCGGCCGCTGGGCCGGTAAGCCTGCATGATGGCGGAGACGGCGACAGCATCTCTGTGGAGGCGGATACCACGGGCAGCGTGCTCATCGTGAGCCAGGCCTCGGTGGAAGTTGGGGCGGCGGTGCGGAGCGGCTCGGGTCATATCACGATTGTGAGCGAGCAAGATGTGACGCAGAAGGCCGCTGGCGACATCCTGACCTCAGGGTCCGGTACCATCAACGTTGGGGCAGGCGGCCAAATCATGATGGTGTCCGGCGCTTCAACCGTCAATGCCGATGACGGCCACATTCGTTATCTCGCCTCCGGGAATATACAGGTTGGAAGTGTGAATGCCGGCACCGGGAATGCGAGCTTCATCTCGGCAACCGGCGGTGTGGTGGACAACGAAGATCCGGCGAGTCGTGTGGTGGCCTTCGGTCTACGATTGGAAGCGGCCGTTGGCATTGGCGAGATCATTGGTGGAAACGGTCCCCTGGAGATCGACGCGGTCCTCCTTAGCGCCCAGGCCGGTATTGCCGGGATCAGCCTGGTCGAGGAAAACGATGTGACCGTGGCCATGGTGCCGCCGGTGTTTAACCTGAGCGGGACGGGGATCCCGGCTGACGTCCTGGCGGACTTCCTTTCAGCGGTAGGGCTGGATGCCGATGCGGCGGCGCGCCTGTATCTCCCCCAGAGCGATCTTTTCTCTGTGGGGCCGGTGGTTTTGGTCATCCAGGGGCAGGCAAGCTTCCAGGATGGAAACAGTGACGGCTTCACGATCCAGGCCCAGGCGGGCGTGCAGATCCATAATGTGGGTCCGGCCCGGGTTGAAGCGGACATTCTTTCCATGGGCCCCATCAGGTTCACAGGCCTCGGCGATCTTTATCTCGGTGGAGACATCCAGGCGACCGCGCCCGGATCCGGCATCTCGATCCCGGCTTCCATTCTCATCCTTACGGGAGATCATCACCTTGTGGCCAATGATGGGGATATTTTGCTGGATGAGATTTGGGATGATACGGGCAGTACCCGGACGCTGACCCTTACGGTCGGGACGGGCCACGTGATCATCGATGACCATGTGGGGGTGCATGGGGGCAACACGCTGGCCGGCCTGGTGATTGAAAGTGCGGGATACGTGCATTTCAAAGGGGGTAACAATGCCATTGATCTTGTGGCGGCTGCTCCGGGCGATAGTTTCAACGATTTGACCGTGGTTTACATGGGCGTGCTGGGTGCCGCTCAGGCCGGTAACGAGTTTGCCACGTATAATCCGGTCACCAATACGCTGACGGTGGCCATCGCGGACGGGGTGACCATGGCGAACCAGGTCATCGTAGCGATCAATGCAGAAGGAACGTTCAATGGATCCAATTCGGCCGGTCATGACGGGACCGGAACGGTTTCTGTGGAATCGTTCTCGAATGTCACTTCCGGCGGAACCAGCGTCTTTGCCGAAGGAACAATCACCCCGACAATAAGCATTAATAATGCCATTGATCTTGTAGCGAATGCCACAGGCGACAATTTCAGCGGTCTGGATGTTGTTTACACGGGCATTCTGGGTGCCGGCGAAGCGGGGAACGAGGTGGCCACCTATGATGCGGGCACCAATACGTTGACGGTCTCTATAGAGAATGGGATTACAATAGCCAGCCAGGTCATTTTGGCGATCAATGCGGAGGGGACCTTTAAAGCTTCGAATTCGGCCGGGAGTGATGGGAGCGGAACAGTTTCAGCCCAGTTGTTTTCCAATGTGACTTCCGGAGGGAGCGGCCTCACTGCCGCCGGAACACTCGCCCCCACAGAGAGTGCCGAGGCTACGGTGGATGTGGACTTCCTGACCATTGGAGGAACGACCCCGATCGGGAACGGCACGGAATTTGACGCCTCCGTGAACGTAGGTGGCGCGGTCGATATCAATACGGCCAACCTCATCCTGGATGCCCCACTCCAGACGACCAACGGTGGACCGGTGACCATCACCCACAGCGGTCTGGCGGACATCAATGAGAAGATGACGTCAGCGGGTACGGTGTGGTTTGACGATATCACTACAGGAGCCGTCGATTTAGGAGCGGATATCGAGACCACGGATTTGGGCGTTGCAATCAGGTTCGACGGCGCGGCCGTGACATTGAGCTCGGATGTGGCCTTGACGACGAATCACGGGGTCATCACCCTGGACGAGATCCTGGATGATACGGGCGGCACCTGGACGCTGACGCTCAGAGCCGGCACGGGCAGTGTGATCGTCGATGACAATGTGGGGGTGAACGGCGGGAATGCGCTGGGCGGCCTGGTCGTTGAAGGTGCGGGAGACGTTCATTTCAGCGGGGCCGAGGCGACGGTGGATGTGGAATCCCTGACGATCGGGAATATGAGCCCCATTGGAACCAAAACGGAATTCGATGCCGCTTTGAACGTGGCCGGCCCGGTGGACATCCATACCGCCAAGTTCACACTGAATGCAGCCCTCCAGACGACCAACGGTGGAACGGTAACCATCACCAACACGGATCTGGCTACTGTCGGCGGCGAAATATCAACTGCAGGTGCGGTGCGCTTCGATGGTATGGGGATGATTCACATGGGAGCCCATATCCGCAGCGGGACCAACGCCGATATTGATATCGCACAGTCTCCTGTCACGCTGCTTACGGATGTCCATCTGGATGCCGGGAGCGGCAACGGCTCTGTCCTGCTCGGCGGGGATGTATCGAGTCGTACTCCCCATGACCCGGACAATCCCGTTTACGATCTCCTTCAGATCACGGCGGATACGGGTTCCGTTTCCTTCGCCGGCACGGTCGGTGCGGTCACACCTCTGGCCGGAGTTCTTGTAAGTTCGGCCTTTCACGTGGATTTTGCCGGAACGGTATCTGTAGCTGCCCAGGGAGTCCATCTTGTAACAGGGACTGCGAATTTTGAAGGCCCGGTGGTAACGAGCGCTGGTGGGGGCCTGAACATAGCCAACAGTGATGTGCTGACCATCACATCTACGGCGATGATGGCATTGGATGGTCCCTTCATTCAAATCGGGTCCGGTGCTGTGGAAATCGGCGGGTCCATAGCCACCACAGGTGATTCCATCGGCTTTAATGGAAGCGTTACCCTGACCGGGAACCTTATCCTGGACACGGGTACAGGACCAGGCTCTATCACTTTTTCAGATACGCTTAAAGGTCCGCACGCGCTCACCGTGGATGCCGGAACAGGAGATCTGCTCTTCGGTGGCAGTGTGGGTCAGCTTAATCCGTTGAGCGGGCTACAAATACTGAGTGCGGGAGGAGTCCTTTTTACAGGGCCGGTGAACACGGCCAGTGGCGGCGGGGTCATTGTGCAGAACACAGGGCTTTTGGAGATCCCTGTCACAGCCGCGATGACTTTAGACGGGCCATTTACCCAGCAGGGGACCGGTTCGGTGCATCTCGGGGCCGGCATCAGCACAACAGGAGACGCCATTCGCTTTATGGCTCCTGTCATTTTGACCACAGATGTGGCCTTGGAAAGCGGTGGGGGAGACATGAGCTTTATGAGTGTCCTCACCAGTACCGCTGGTGTGAACACCCTGACGCTGACAGCCGGAACCGGCAGTATTGCTTTCCATGGTCCTGCTGGCGACCTCAATACCATGCTGGGTGGCCTGGTCGTGGAGAGTGCCGGAACGGTCACCTTTGAGGCGGCAGCCATCACCATGGTTGCCGGTCCCGTGGACATCACCGCGTCCGACGATATTTTCGTCCGTGCACCACTGGTTAGCGTCCAGGGCTTCTTGTTGGAAGCCGGGGCAGCCGGAACCGGCAGCTTTCTTGTGGAGCCCGGCGGCAGTCTTGAAGCCACCAGCGTGAGCGTGTCTACCGGGCAAGGTTCTGGAGGGATCACCCTGGCAGGAAGCGTTTCTGCCCAGAATCTGGCTTCCTTGAGAGCGCCGGCCGGTGCCATCCTGCAGAGTGCCGGTACGGTGATTGGGCAGACCGTGGACCTGGAGGCCTTGTCGGGAATTCACGGCGCCATGGAAGTCGATGGAATCTGGACGCCTCTCTTTACTTCGGCGGCTTCGATCAGCGCGGATAACAGCGGCCCCTTTGATATTTCGCTCTTGAATAGCAGGGAAGGAGCCGATGTGGAAGTCACGTCCCTGACCACGCTGGGTGGAAACATCACCTTCGATCAGTACATTCAGCAGACCGGCGGTCATCTTTTCATCATCGGCGATGTGACCACAGGCATCGATCCTGACGTTCCCGGTGGATATGTCCAGATGATGAGCGTCCAGGGAATGACGCTCCAGGCCAGGATTAGTACTTTGGGCGGATCAGGGGGTTTGATTCTGGTCAAAGATGGTGTGATTCAAGAACCGGGTGCCTCTATCGAAGTGGGGGCAGGCGATATCCTGCTCAGTGGCAACGAGAGCACGAACCTCCTTTCCATCGATATCGACCTGGTGAAAGGGGAGCCCATCACCCTCGTCAGTAACGGTGACATTGTGGTCCGGGCCAAGGTGGAGACCACCGATCCTACGGCGGATATCATCCTCATCGCGGATATTGATGGAGACGGACGGGGCGGGGTCATCATTGCCGCTGCGGGGTTGGTCGATTCGGAACGGGATATTTACGTCACTGGCTCGGATGCCATATCCACACCAGAATCCATGGACAGTGTGGTCGTCGAGTGGGATGTGGGCTCGAAGGATCAGCTTCTGGCCGCCGGCAACATCCATATTGAAAGCAGCGACCAGGCCCCTCAAGGTGCCGCCATCCTAGTTACAGGCCATATCAAAGCATCCGGTCAGGAGGGCATCACCATCGAGGCTGCGGGCGTGATCCGAACGGGCGCAAAGGTGGTCGCAGAAGGCGGTGAAGTGAATTTTGAGTCTCCTGTGGTGCTGACCGGAGACACGCTGGTGACCACGGTGAATCCAGGCGGTTCTGACGGCGACGTCACCTTCTGGTCGCCGGTGAGCGGAGATGCGTCACTCGAAGTTCGTACGGGTGGCGGGAATGCCGTTTTCAAGGACGTGATCGGCACGGCCGGGTCCCATCCAGGCGCTCTGATTGTAGAGGGACAGGATGTTGGTTTCGAGGGATCTGTGAACGTGGCCGGTCCCGTGGGAATCATCGTACACGGCGTACCGGAGCTGGGGGAGTTGATTGCGGCCACGGCGAGCGGGGATATCCAAATCGAGGCTCCCGGTCAGATCACACTCCCCGTTTTGAGAACCGCGGACGGCTCCGTGAATGTGAGCGCCGGTGGAACCATCAACGCTTCGGAGATTCTCTCCCAGAACAGCTCCCAGGATAACGCCATCAGCCTTTCAAGCACCACGGGAAACATCCTGCTCGGTGTTGTGGATGCCGGGGAGAGCGGACCGGTCACCCTCATGGCATCGAATGGGGCGGTGGCCGATGATCTGATTGGTGAGTCGTATAACCTGAAGGCAGGTCTGCTGGTGATTGAAGCCAGGACAGTCGGGGTCGCCCCGGGGGCGGACGATGTGGATTTGATGGTCGATCACCTTGATATCCGTATGAGCGGACCCGCGGGTCATGTATATCTGAATGAGGTGGCCGCAGGCGGCCGGGTCGTGGTGGACAGAATCCACGTTCAAGGGACGGACAACATGGGCTCGGTCCTCCTCGTATCTGAAGATGGATCCATTGTCCTCGCCGAAGGTGGCAGCGGCATTACCCTGGGGGGCGATGGAAATCTCTTGCTTGACGCACGGGGCGGCCAATCCAATGTGGAGATCCAGGCAGCGGTCACGCTCGCTTCCGGCTCCGGTTCCATCTTGGCCGGTAAGCACGTTATCTTGGGAGCTTCTGGATCGCTCACCACGCATGATCCTGGCACCATCGACCTGCACGCAGAGACCGGGTCCATTACGGTCGCCGAGACCTCCGGTACCGTGACGGAAAACGGAAATATCCGTTTTTGGGCCTATGGGAATGTCACGCTAACCGGTGTGGAGAGCTCCGCCCAAGTGAGTGTGACGGCCGAGACCGGCTCCATCCTGGACGGCGGCGCGGTCAAGGTGGATATCGTCTGTTCCGAGCTCAGGATGGAGGCAAGTAACGGCGTCGGCCGGCTGGCACAGGGAACGGTGAATCCGCTGGAAATCCGTGTGGACAGTCTGGCTGCCCTGACCGGGGAAGGCGGCATCCATGTTCTGGAGGAGGATGACCTGAGTGTGGCCGCTGTAGCACCGGTGGTGGTCAACCGGGTGCACCAGGACGCCACCCTGACGACCCTTTCGGACGAATCCTTCCTCACAGGCATTCATGCGGAAGACACAGGTTCGGTGGTCCTTCGGACCCAGACCGGAAACATCCGTGTGATACAGGGTGTCGAGGCCGCTGGTACCGGCAACGTGCTCATCCAGGCGCCGTCCGACATCTTCCTGGCAAGCCCGGTAAGCGCCGGAACAGGAAGCATATCCATCCTGGCCGGTGGCAGCGTATTCCAGGCCGCCACAGTGGAAGAGGGCGGTACCACCGGCATCACCGGGCAGATGCTGCGCTTTGTCGATGAGGACGGCACGGCCGCGGAGATCACCTACACCCTGACGCAAGCGCCTGTCTTTGGAGCCCTGAGGCTCAATGACAACCCCTTGAGCGAAGGAGACGCCTTCACGCAGGATGACCTGGATAACCACCACGTCACCTATGTCCACGACGGCAGCGAAACGGACAGCGACAGCTTTGCCTTTGAGGTCACGGACGGGGAGGGCGGTCTTTCCCAGGGCGTGTTTGAAGTTTCCATCGATCCAATCAATGATGCCCCGCGAAATGCAGTGCCGGGCACGACCCCTCAGGACCGGCTCGACACGAATGCAGGCGTCAGCATCTCCTTTACCGGGGACAATGCCATCCATATTCAGGATCCCGATGCGGGCTTGTATCCTATCACCACCACCCTTGAAATCGGTCCATCGATCATGGGTGCAGCCCTCCTTTCGGTTGCCCCGGTGATCGGCGTGGAGGTGACCGGCAGCGGGAGCGAAACCCTGATTTTGACCGGCCCTGCGGATGCGATCAACACGACTCTTGCCTCGCTGGTTTACACCATCACGGACCCTGAGGCCATGTTCACCGATACACTGGTCGTCACCACGGTGGACAACGGCCATAGCGGCAAGGGCGGAAGCCAATCCGATACCGACCAGGTATTCATCAAGGTGAACGATGTTCCAAAGATCATCGCCAATACCGGCCTGATCGTTGATGAAGGTGGAAGCCAGGTCATTGACGCCTCCATACTGGAAGTCAGGGATGCGGACAATGCTGCGGACATCGTGCTCCAGAGTCCGCCCGTACACGGACAGCTCCTTTTGAACGGAACGGTTCTGGATACCGGCCATGGTTTCACCCAGGCGGACATTGACGGCGGTCTGCTCAGTTATGTCCACGGCGGCAGTGAGACCCTGGAAGATCATTTTGTCTTCACCGTCTCTGACAGGGACGGTGGTGAGATTGGTGAGACAACCTTTGAAATCAGCATCACCGCCATTAACGACTCCCCGATCCTTACGGTTCCTGAAAGATGGACCACGAACCTGGGCCAAGACCTTGTGATTTCGGGCCTCGACCTCGTGGATCCGGATGGCGGGGCCGCTGACGGAACGACCCTGACCCTTTCAGTCGCCTCAGGGGTTCTGAATGTCAGTGGGGCTCAGGGACTGGCAGTCACGGGAGAGGGCACTGCCCTCGTAACCCTGACGGGCGAATTCGGGCAAGTTCAGGCCTGGCTGGCTTCCTTGAACACCCAGGACAACCTGGTTTACTCCTGGACGGGCCCTGTTCACGGGAGCGACCTGGTGACCTTGGATCTCACTAACGGCGCAGATCAAGCGGATCACGTGACTGGGACCGTGCCCATCAAGGTCAATGCGCTGCCCGAAGTGCAAAACCAGGGGTTGATCATCACAGGCGGCAGCAAGGTCGTCATCACAGGCAGGGAGCTCAAGTACATCGATCCGGACAACGGCGCCGATGAGATCGTTTACACCATTCAAGCCCTGCCCCAGAACGGGACCCTGTTCTTGGGCACCGTTCCTGTTCAGGTGGGGGACAGCTTTACCCAGGCCGATCTCGACACACCCGGTGTGGAGACGGCCCTCCTCTATGCCAGCCAGTCTGCCAACCTTGATACCTTCTCTTATTCGGTCACAGACGGCGACGGCGGAACCGTGAGCGATCATTTCCCCATCATCATCGGAGCCGGAACGCCGGCCGTGAATATGCCCGGCCCGGTCACGGTCAATGAGGGTGAAGAAGCCTTGCTCCCAGGGATCACCGTGGACGACACGGATGCTCTCAACGTCTTTTTGACGCTGAGGGAAGACAGCAGCGGCCTCCTCAAACTGAACCCCTTAGACGTGGGCCAGCCCAGCGTGACGATCTCGGGCACTGCCTCGGATATCAACACTGCTCTGGCCGGCTTGACCTACATTTCGGCTGTCGGCGCTGGCTCTTTTCAGGACGTCTTGATGGTCACTGCGGATGACGGGTCTATTACGGCGGTGAATGCCTTGCCTATCACGGTCAACGACATTCCGGTGCTGGCCGTAAACGAGCCTCTGACGCTGGAGGAGGGGGCGTCGGCGGTCGTCACTAATGAGTACTTGCAATCCACTCAGGAAGAGTCCACGCCGTTGACCTACACCCTGGAGACCGGTCCTACCAAAGGCCTGCTCGAGCTCGATGGGCAGACCCTGAGTCCAGGCGGGACCTTCACCCAGGTGGACATCGACAGCGGGTTGCTCGTTTACGTGCATAACGGCGAAGAAAACACGGGCGATGCCTTTGCCTTCACGGTGACGGACGGAACCGGAGGGTTCATTGACGTCTCTCCGTTTGAGGTCTCCATCCTTCCGGTGAACGATGCCCCGGTCGTCAGTATGCCGGGTGACTTGATGACCAATGAAGGGACCATCCTGGCTGTGGCAGGGATCCAAGTCTCCGATCCGGATGCGGCAGGAGGGGATTCCTTTTCCGTGATTCTGTCCCTCGGAGAAGAGAGCCAGGCGGTCCTCCAGCTCGTGAATATCGGAAACGTTCTGGATTCAGGCAAGTACAGTTCTACATTGCATCTTTTCGGCACCCTGGACGATATCAACGCCACGCTAACCACGTTGGAATACGTTGCATCGAGCTTTATCTATGAAGGTCCCTTCACCGACATCCTGACGGTCACTGCCAGCGATCTCGGTCACAGCGGACAGGGTGGAACCCAGGAGGGCATTGGAGCGGTAAACATCGAAATCAACGCCATCCCCAAGATTGCGGTGAACACCGGTTGGAGCCTGAGCCAGCAAGGCCGAGTGGCGATCACCGAGGCAATGCTCAGGGTGAACGATGCGGATAACGGTTCCGAGGAGTTCCTATTTACCTTGATCGGGGTGGAAAAGGGAATCTTGGAACTGGACGGTACACCCCTTTCCACCGGCGACACATTTACCCAGGCTGACATCCAAGCCGGCCGCCTCAGCTTCACCCATGACGGAAGCGGGGGCCAGGACGGCGGGTTCAGCTTCACGGTCTCCGATGGAAGGGGCGGCCAGATTCAGGAGACGACCTTTAACGTGCTCCTCACGGCCAATCACCTGCCTGTGGTGGCAACCAATACGGGAGGAGCCCTCCTGGAAGGCGGAATTCTTCCTCTGAGTGAAGATATGCTGGAGGTGACCGACGTCGATCAAACCGCTGATCAGCTCCTCTATTCCTTGGTGGAGACTGAAAACGGGTATCTCGAGCTGGATGGGGCCACCGTTTCTGTAGGAGGGACATTTTCTCAGGCAGATATCAACACAGGCAAGGTGCGTTTTGTTCACAGCGGCACACAGGATCAGGAGGCCGGTTTTACCTTTACGGTAAGCGACGGGGAAGGCGGGGAAGTCGATCCGACCGGCTTTGACCTTCAGGTTACGCCTGTAAGATATAAGATCAACGTGGGTGCAGGCGACTTGAGCATTCCGGATCTGGAGGTCCAGGATCCGGGAGGGGCGCTGAGCACGATAACCGTTACCCTGACCCTTTCCGTGTCCAGCGATGTGGCCACGTTGGGGATCACCCCATTCAACGTGCAAATGAGCGGGAATCTCACCACCCAGATTCAGCTCATAGGCACCTTGGAGAACGTGAATACCACTCTGGATTCTTTGAAGGTCAAGCCGAAGCCGGGTGTTACCGGTTTTACGGGCCATATTACGGTGGTGGCCGACAATGGCGAGACATGGACAGACACCGTTTACTTCAAGTTCAATGAGCTTCCGGTTGTGGTCAATAACGAAGGGATGACCGTGGGCGAGGGCGAAACCCTTGCCTTGAACCGCGATGCATTGCTTGCTTCCGACGCGGACAATAACCGCTATGAGCTCCGATATGAGCTCGTCTCTCTCCCGGCCCACGGTGGGCTCGAAAGCGCGATCTCGGGTGTGCTGGCTCTAGGAGACACTTTCACGCAGGCTGACGTGGACAGCGGTCTCGTTCTCTACGCCCACGACGGAAGCGAGAGCCCTCTGAATGACAGTTTTACGGTTCGTGTTTCCGACGGTGACGGCGGCACAGGGGGAGATACCCCCTTCGGGTTCACCATAGCGCCCGTCAACGATGGGCCGACCCTGACCGTCCCCACAGCGCTCCAAGGTACGAACAGGGAGATCCTGCTTCCCATCCCGGGAATCAACATTGCCGATGTTGAAGCCGAAATGAGAGGCGACGAAGTGACCGTCACCCTCGCGCTGGATCAACCTGGTTCAGGACGGGCCGTGCTGATCGTTGATGAATCGCCTTCCGTAACCATTGAGGGGAACCAGTCGGCTATTCTAACCGTTACAGGGACGGTCATTGCGGTAAACCAGGTGCTCGGTTCCCTTCGGTATGCACCCTCTCTTGCTGTCACGCCCGCCTATTTCAGTGACACATTGACCATCACCCTATCTGACGGCGGCAGCTTCGGTCAGGGAGGAGCGCTGGCCGCTGTCGCTGAGGTTCAGATCCGTGTCAACGATGTCCCGGCGATGGAGACCTATATGCCGGCAGCCACGATCCGAACCGGTGGAGGTTCCGTTGATGTGGAGGCGACAAATGGTCTCCTGAGAATGGCGGACGGTGCACAAACCGAAAGCAATGGAGGCAACATCCGCTATTATGGCGCTACGGGTGTGACGCTGGGCGGTTTGAGTGCAGGTGCCGGCAAGGTGAGCGTGACAGCATCCACAGGAACTATCCATGATGGCGGCGACAAGCATACGGATATGATCGCTTCGAACCTCCGTCTGTTCGCGGGAATGGGCATCGGCGAGCTTGGGAATGTCATGGATCCGTTGAATCGTCCGAATCCCCTGGAAACAGCCGTGGATACGTTGGCAGCTTCCTCAGGAGGAGAGGGGATCAGCCTGATGGAAGATGATGATCTTGTTGTGGATACCGTTGACGTGACCGTAAACCGCGTGAAGACGGATGGGACAGCTTCAGCGCTTAACGATATGACAATTTCCGGGCTTTCCACCGACTTGGACGGCTCCATTGTGTTGAGAACGGAAAATGGGTCGGTTACGGTCAATGATGGGATTAGCGCCGGCGGCGCCGGCAATGTCCTCTTAGAGGCGATGGGTGAGGGTAGTGATGTTTTGTTGAGTGCGGATGTGCTCTCCGGAACAGGCCACATATCTGTGTTGGCGGCTGACAGCGTGGAACAGACGGCGGGTATCAGCACCCTCGGCGGGACCCTTGATGTGGGTGCGGCCACCGGTGGAATATTCATGTTTGACGGGGCATTGAGCTCCAGTGGCGGTGGTGATATCCGATATGTAGGATATGATTCGGTAACCCTGGGCGGATTGGTCGCCGGTGTAGGAAACGTCGAAGTGATGTCTGTCTCCGGTAGCCTATTGGATGGCGGCGATACCCATATGGACGTTTCAGCTTCTGGTTTGCGCCTGTTTGCGGCCGCTGGTGTTGGCCGTTTGGGGGTCGGTGCCGATGCACTTGACATTTCTGTGAACACCGTGTCTGCCGTTTCGGGGGCCGGCGGAATCAATCTTGTGGAGACGGACGATCTTTTGGTGGACGCGGTTGATGTGGTCATTGGGCATGTGGGTGAAGACGGGATGCCTGTCGTGATACCTGTCGTGATCACGGATTCATTGCAGGGTCATGTGGTGACGAGCGATAACGGCTCCATTGAGATAAGAACCCTTGACGGAACCATCACGGTGAACGAGGGCGCGCCTGGTGTTCCTGCTGTGAATGCTGTGGGTACCGGAAGCGTTCTCCTTTTCGCCCAGGACGATGATCTCACGCCTGAGAGCGATGTTGTTTTCCATGGGGCCGTGAATTCCGGCATCGGCGAGATGGAGGTGCGTGCAGCCCATGCCGTCCTTGATGGAGGCGACAGTGAGGTGGATCTGATCGGAGCGTCGGTGAGTCTTGTCGCTGAATCAGGGATTGGCGCATTGGATGCCCTTGAGACGGCAGCGACGAGCATCCGTGCGGATACGACGAATGGGATGATAGACATAGACAATGTAACCGCTGCTGATGCCACGGCCACCTTCCTGTCGACGGGAACAGGGGATATCCTGTTCAGCCAGAGTGGCGGCGGTTCATTAACTCTTCTCCTGGCTCAGACCGGTGATGGGAGTGTCGCCATGGATGTCACGGGGGCGAATCTCACGGTGGGTACCGTGACAGCCGGTGGAGCCGGGCAGGATGTCTCGCTGACGACGGTGATCAGTGGTGATGTGAAGGTGGGGCATGTAACTGCTGCGGACGACAAGACCACGGTCACTTCCAGTGGAGCGATTGAAGAGCATGGGGATGATGCTGCGACTGACCTGGTTGCATCGGTGATTGATCTGGATGCGGTGACGGGAATTGGCGTTGCCGGCACTCTTGAAATCAAAGCGACGAGCGTCAGTGCGCATACGACGAATGGAGCGATAGACATCGATAATACGTCAACCAGTGCTGTGACGGCGACCTCTCTGACCACAGGGACAGGGGATATTGTGTTCAGCCAGGCTGGCGGGGGTTCTCTCACCATTGTCCTGGCGCAGACCGGTGACGGCTCCATTGGGATTGATGTGACAGGGGCCAATCTGACCGCAGAGACGGTGATAGCGGGTGGTGCCGGTGGGGATGTGACGCTCAGCACGGGGTCAACCGGAGATGTGCGGGTTGATGATGTTCAGGCGGAAGGTGATCGGATCACGGTCGGTTCGGCCGGTGGCATCGAGGAGAGCGGGGATGATCCGGAGGCCGACCTGAGTGCATCGGTGATTGATCTGGATGCCATTGCCGGGATTGGCGCTGCCGGGACGATTGAGCTTCATGCGGAAGGATCGACGATTTCAGCGGATACGGTGGATGGGCTCATAGACCTCGCCAATGTGTCATCGGATGGGGTGGAAGTCACGTCATTGACGACGGGTGATGGGGATATTCTCTTCAGCCAGACTGGCGGCGGTTCTCTGACGGTCATGCTTGCTGAGACAGGTGATGGGTCCATTGGGATTGATGTGACAGGGGCCAATCTGACTGCAGGGACGGTGACAGCGGGTGGTGCCGGTGGGGATGTGATGCTCAGCACGGGGACATCGGGGGATGTGAGAGTGGATGATGTGCGGGCGATGGATGACCGGATGACCGTGAACTCTGCGGGAGCCATTGAGGAGAGCGGGGATGATCCGGAGGCCGACCTGAGCGCTTCGGAGATCGATCTGGACGCGGTGAGCGGTATAGGAAACGAAGGCATCATCGAGGTGGACGGTGCCATGATTTCAACAGATACAGCGGAAGAATCCATCCAAATAGGCAACCATTCAACGGAAGATTTTGCCATTGACTCATTGACCATAGGAAAGGGTGACATCGTATTCCATCAGACGGGTGGCGGCTCTCTGACGGTCACCTTTACGCAGAGCGGAGATGGCTCCATTGAGTTTCGCGTAACCGAGGGCGACTTGAAGGTGGGTACCATGACAGCGGGAGGAACCGGTCGGAACGTGGTGTTGACCACGGTGACATCCGGAGACGTGCTGGTGGATGATGTTCAGGCGGAAGGTGATCGGATCACGATAAACTCTGCGGGAGCCATTGAACAGAACGGGAATGATGCTGAAGCGGATCTGGTTGCTTCTGTGCTTGATCTTGATGCGGTGACGGGAATTGGCTCCGCTGGAGCCCTTGAGACCGAAGCGATGACCACCAGTGCGGATACGACCAATGGGGATATAGATCTGGACAATGTGACCGCTGCTGATGCGACGGTCGCTTCCCTGACGACGGGTGAGGGGGATATTCTATTCAGCCAGAGTGGTGGTGGCGCTCTGAATGTAACGCAGGTCCAGAGCGCAGATGGTTCCATAGGCATGGATGTGACCGCTGCTGGTCTGACGGTTCGGACTGTGACAGCGGGTGGAGACGGGCGGAATGTGTCGCTAGCGACAGTCACCTCGGGTCATGTGGTGTTTGACAGTGTCACCGCTGCTGATGACATGATCATTGTGACTTCGGCTGGATCAATCTGGGAGAACGGATTGGGTGATCCATCCATCGATTTGATCTCGGATGTCTTGATCTTGACCGCTGGGGGCTCCATTGGCGGACAAGGAGAGCAGGATATTGAAACCGAGGTCAATACTCTGAGTGCGTCGTCGACCGTGGCCGGTGGCATTGTCATTCATGAGAACGACTCCATAGCGCTGGACGATGTGGATGCGGCCGACGGTTCCATTCGGATCCTGGCAGGCGGCGTAATCACGGCCACAGATGTGATTTCCCTTACGGATTCTGACGAAAATGACATCTTCCTCCGTGCGTTTTCCGGCGACCTTCTTGTGGGTCAGGTGCATACAGGGGGGCTTTCCGGGGATGTCACCCTGTTGGCCGAAGCGGGTGCCATAAGGGACAATCTCGGCGCTGAGACAGCAAACGTCATTGCTGACGAAGCGGTGATGCGCACCGCTGCCGGTATTGGCTCGGATGACGATCTCAATGTGGTGATTGGGAGCTTGGATGCCACCAACAGCGGAACGGGCGATATCCTAGTCACCGAGCTTGCTGCCGGCGGCGAAATTGAGATCGTCGGCGTGAGGCAGTCCGGGCTGAATGGTGGGTCTGTTGTTGTGGTTGCTGAGGACGGACCGGTCCGGATATCCTCTGCTGTCTCCATTGCCGGTGAAGGCAACGCACTTTTCGAGGCTCAAGGGGACGGGCATGATGTTTTGATGAATGCTGACGTGAACTTGGGTACCGGAAGTATCACCATACTCGCTGCAGGGAGCGTCATTCAGAATGCGACATTACAAACAAAGGGCGGCACCGTTGATGTGGAAGGTACCGCCGGTGTAATCAGCATGTCCGACAGAGCGCTGACCACCAGCGGCGGCGGGAATATTCGCTACGTGGCTGCCGGTAACATCACCCTGGGCGGCTTGAATGCCGCTTCAGGGAGGGTGACCATAAGTTCCGCAAGCGGATCGATTTTGGACAGCGGGGATTGGCATAGGGATGTGACTGCCGAAGCTCTCCGACTGGAGGCAGGTCACGGAGTAGGCGAGCTGTCCGGCCAGGGAGGTGCCATTGAGACAGCCGTGAACGTAGTCGCTGCGTCAGCAGGAGATGGCGGCATCAACCTGATGGATCAGGATGATGTGGAAATAGGGGTTGTGAGCTCGGTCTCCGTCAACCGCGTGGCGAGGGATTCGACCACAGCTGATCTGGTCCAGGAAGAACTGGCAGGCCTTAGTGCCACTGGCGAGGGATCCATTATCCAGAGGAGCTTCAATGGAACGATCACCGTGGGCTCCCCGGTGAGTGCGGGGAATAACGGTCAGGTACTCTTTCAGGCTTATGTGGGAGATATCCTGCTGAGCGCGGATGTCACGACAGATCAAGGGACGGTTGTTGTAGTCAGGGAAAATACCGCGACGTTCCGTTGGAACGAGATGGAAGGAGCCACTTTTTATTCCGTTGACCTTTACAGGAATGGAACGGCTTACGACTCGACTCTGATAGGGGGACCCACAGCGTGGTCGCCCGGGTACGACCTGCCTGCGGGAGATTACCAGTTTGGAGTGAAGCCGTGGAACCAGCAGGGGCCTGGTCCTGAAGTGGGCTCTTTGGTATTCAGCATTATGGAAAGGACTTCACCTGTGGCACCCTTGGGGACCATTGCGAGCGGAGAAGACCTGGTATTCCAATGGGTAGGGGTGGAGGGTGCCACCTGGTACCACGTGATGGTCGAAAAGGATGGTGAACCCTATGCATCCGAGTGGGTGGAAGCAGTGGAGGAATGGACACCGGGTTGGGTATTCCCGACGGGTGCCTATCAGTGGAGGGTTCAGCCGTGGAGCATGCAGGGATACGGGGTGGTATCGGCACCTGCTGAATTTTTCCTGACGGGAATGGCGCATACTGCACCGGCGCCTGTGAGCCCCGTGGGTACCCTGGCGGATGGAGCCGCCTTAACGTTCCGGTGGACCGGAGTGAGCGGTGCCTCGTGGTACCGGGTGACCCTTGAGAAGGATGACCAGTTATGGGCAACCGCTTGGGTTGAGGGGTCGGAGGAATGGACTTCAGACCAGGTGCTCCTGCCGGGCAGTTATGAATGGGGGGTGCAGCCTTGGAGCCCGGAAGGCTACGGAACGGCTTCTGAAACGGTGCCGTTCACCATAGAAACGGGGAATTGATCCTATGGGCTCACGAGCCTCAGGGTCTTCATGCCTCTTTTCTGATTGCGGTGTTTCAGCCCATGGAGACCCGATTGAAAGGGAGATTTTCATGGGAATTGCCGGGGGGTAAATGGGCTCAGAAAAGAGGGTCGATTCGGATGAGGTTGCCCTCTTCGGGATTTCTTGATTGGTGTGATTTGTGTCAAAAGGAAGAGAAATCATGAAAAGGCTTTTTCTGGGGATCGCTGTTCTGGGCGTCATTTCCTTATGTCCCTTGGACCAAGGAGATGCTCAGACATCGGCTTCCCTCTGGGTAAAAAAGGCAGGTGGCCAAGGGATGGATGCGGGTTACGGCATTGCGACCGATGGCCTCGGCAATAGCATCATATCGGGGAAGTTCACCGGTTCATCGACCTTTGGATCGGGCACCACACCTCTCTTTAGCGCCGGTGGGTTTGACGTATTTGTGGCCAAGTACGATGTTCGTGGAGAATTGCTTTGGGCCAGGCAAGCAGGTGGACCGGGCGACGATCAGGCGTATGGGATCGCGACGGACGGCGTGGGAAATAGCATCCTGACCGGACGGTTTATGGGAACTGCAGGCTTTGGGGGCGATTATATCACCAGTGAGGGTGGGTCTGTGGACATCTTTCTTGCCAAGTATGATGCGAGCGGCGAGGTGGTGTGGGTCAAACAGGCAGGTGGGACGGATGAAGACCAGGGATTCAGTGTTGCCACAGATGGTATTGGAAATATCCTCGTGACCGGCCGGTTTAGAGGCCAGGCCGATTTTGATTCCACCCAGAAATACAGCGCCGGTAATTCCGCAGATATCTTTATTGCCAAGTATGATTTGAACGGGAACCTGGTCTGGGTGAAACAGGCCGGCGGCATGGGGCATGATGAAGGCCTCGGCATCGCTGCGGACGCCCAGGGAAACAGCTTTGTGACCGGAAGGTTTGAGGGAGAAGCCTTATTTGAGACGACCACTCTCATCAGTACTGAGGCGAGTGATGACATCTTCATTGCCAAGTACGACGTCCATGGAAACCTGGTGTGGGCCAAAAAGGCGGGCGGATCCGAAGAGGATTGTGGCTACGGGATCGCAGCGGATGCCTATGGAAACACCAGCGTCACCGGGAAGTTCCAGGGCGAAGCCACGTTTGGTGCGACAGCGATAAGTAGTGCCGGGGGTGCGGACATCTTCATTGCCAGATATGATGCCAATGGTGATCTCATGTGGGTGGAGCGGGCAGGCGGCACAGGTGACGACAGCGGGAGCGCCGTTGCAGCCCATTTCCATGGAAATACCAGCGTCACCGGGAAATTTCAGGGCCCGGCCACTTTTGGCGCGAAGGCGCTAAGCGGTGTCGGCGGCACGGACATCTTCATTGCCAGATACAATGTGGACGGGGATCTCCTGTGGGTGGATCGTTTTGGAGGAGCAAAAGATGATGCGGGTCTCGACATTGCAATAGATGTTTCGGGAAATGAACATGTGGTCGGGACCTTTCAAGATACCGCAGGGTTCGACTCGTCCCTATCGCTAAGCAGCGCGGGCGAAGAGGACATCTTTGCTTTGGGGTTTACAGTGCCGGTGGGTGATATTAACGGCGATGGCAGGATCGGCCTGGAAGAGGCCATCCATGCATTACAGGTCCTTAGCAAGATGAAATGAGAAATGAAATAGCATGCATGCGATGAGAAGACTCATTGTTATTGCTGGAATGCTCACGATTCTCCAAGGCATCTCCCCCGTGGCGATTGCGGCGGCAGCCGCGACTTTTGTCGATAGCCGCCAAGTTCTGGGTAGTTCAGATAGTGAGGGTGTGGTCTTGGGAGACCTGGACGGTGATGGCGTCCTGGATGCCTTCGTAGTGAATTCCAATGGCCAGGGCAACAGGGTATGGATCAATGATGGACAAGGCATTTTTACGGACAGCGGCCAGGTTTTGGGGAATTCAAACAGCGAGGGAGTGGCTCTGGGAGATCTTGATGGCGATGGAGACCTGGATGCCTTTGTGGCGAATAAGACGGGCCAGGCCAATAAGGTATGGCTGAACGATGGCGCAGGAGTCTTTACAGACAGCGGCCAGAATCTTGGAAATTCAAACAGCGAGGGAGTGGCTCTGGGAGATCTCGATGGGGATGGAGATCTGGATGCCTTTGTGGCCAATAAGACAGGCCAGGCCAATAAGGTCTGGCTGAACGACGGGGCAGGCTTGTTTGCAGACAGCGGCCAGAGTCTCGGGAATTCAGACAGCGAGGGAGTGGCTTTGGGAGATCTCGACGGGGATGGAGATTTGGATGCCTTTGTGTGCAATTCCAATGGCCAGGCCAATAGGGTCTGGCTGAACGACGGGGCAGGCTTGTTTGCAGACAGCGGGCAGGTTCTCGGGAATTCAAACAGCGAGGGAGTCGCTTTGGGAGACCTCGATGGGGATGGAGATCTGGATGCCTTTATTGCCAATTTTTTTCAACCAAACAAGGTCTGGCTGAACGATGGAACAGGGAGTTTTGCGGATAGCGGTCAGAGCCTGGGGAATTTGAACAGTACGGGTGTGGCTCTGGGCGACGTCGACGTTGATGGTGATCTGGATGCATTTGTGAGCAATACCGACGGGCAGGGAAACAGGGTGTGGCTGAACGACGGGGCGGGCGTTTTTGTTGACAGTGGTGAGAGCCTGGGGAATTTGAACAGTAAGGGTGTGGCCCTGGGTGACCTTGACGGTGATGGAGATCCGGATGCTTTTCTGAGCAATACGGACGGGCAGGGAAACAGGGTGTGGCTGAATGCCCATGCCCCATCTATTCCGGTAGAATTTGGTGATGATAGTGGCAATGGTTGTTTTATCGCCGCTTCAGGCGATGGCTTGCCTCAAAACTTGGCCCTTCGATTCCCCCCGTAGATGATGGTCTCGGTGTTTTGCATGAGTATTTCAAGCCTATTGGTTATCTTTCGGAGAATGAGATTGAAACAGATTTTCTGTTTTTTGCCCGAGTGGCAACGGCCTTTCAAGAATTCCGCGTAATACCGTTCTAATAACTCATGTTTCGCACCCCAAAATGGGGGTAGATTCTTCTAACATCTGGTCTAGGCCGGTCAAATAAGAGTGAACGTCGTCTTCAATTTCGAATAGCGCGAATATCTTGGAGAGACTGATTTGGAAAAGCCCGCGGAAAAAATTCCAGAGCCTTTGGGCGTAGGTGAATGGTGGCCACGTCATCGACCAAGTTGCGAAGAGTGCTCCGAGAGTCTCCCGGGTCTCGGTTTCGTTCAAATAGTTGAGCACGGCGTATCTAAGGAAGCTCAATGTGGTGGAAGAGACCTGGGCTTCAAATTTGTTTCCTTGCTCTTTGCCAAGATCAAGAAGTTGTTTGCATTCTTTGTAGCAAACCTCGGTAGACCAGCGTCTTATGTACTTTTTGATGATGGTGGCGGCCTGCAGGGAGCAGTCCGTGGACAGAAAGGCGACCCATTTGGGCTGTGTTGGCTTTTTGGCACCTGCGGTGGAGTCTTGTTAAGGCTCACAATATCCTTTGGCGAAGACGAGGGTCACGGGCTGATCACTACCAGGGATACGCACAGTGACCCGGTTTAGGAGAAGGCCGGTGCGCTTGTCTTTCCTAAAAGCGTTGCGGATTTTGCTGTGGAGTTGGGACAAGGAGTAGTTTTTGCCATGATACGTGTAGTGGGCCTTGCTTTGTTTGAGTCGGCAAATCACATGGAGCTTCTTGTTGAGCTGACGGACGCTTCGGATCATATAGGGGCAGGCGTACCAGCTATCGAACAGGACGTATCGGGCATTCAACCCTTGGCTGAGTGCTCGTTTGAGCATCATCAAGGCCAGGTCAAGCTTGCTGTAGTGCTTGGCCTCAAAGCTTCTTTGCCCGCTGGAGCTGATGGGATTTCCGATTTTTTCCTGTGCGCTTTTGGGGTGGCGTTTTGAACCGAAGCGGTAAGAGAAGTCAAGGGGGTAGAAAGCTTTGCCGGTGAAAAGGCCAAGGGTGACGATACAAAAGCCCAATACGCTACGGCCTAAGCAATGATCGTAGATGAATGAGACGTTCTCGATCTGTTTACCTCTCTTTGGGAGAACGGAATCTTCAATGACGAAGTAGCGTTCTTGGGGACAGACCTGTTCAAAGTTGAGTCGAGAAGAGATTTCGGAGATGACCTTATAGAAAAAAGATCGCCATCTGTAGGGGTTATGTTTAAAATGATAGAAAGAGTCTCTTTGAGCCGGAGACCACTGATACCATTTTTTGGCGCAAAAGCTATTCACGGTTTTCAACTTTAACATTGGAAGAATAAAAAGGACAAAGAGTAGCTGTGAAGCCGCATAGCCTTGAGATTTGAAAATACGAGTTTTACATAGCGAGGTTTTCATTTTCAATGTAGAGAAAGTACGGTCAATCTTGAAATCGAAATTATTTTGGTTCTGAAGCAAGTAATTCCCAATTTCTCCTTTGAATTCTCCCGATTTTGTGGTAGACATATTGTAGGCTCCTTTTGTGTTAATATTTTTGTTTGCAATAAATATACTTACCACAAAATGGAACCCTTTAATATTGTTTTTCACAAAAAGAATAACAGGATAAACAATAAGAACTATCTATGGTTAAACAGCTCAACGAGTTCCAAATGAATACAATCTCTGATTTCACTACAGTCGATCAATCGAATATCCTGATTGTACTGCCATTTGGCATGGTTCGATACTTGAATCCACGGGTTTCCTTCTCATAGGGAGCCGTTTTCAGGCACCCGGTGGCCTTCTGGGCCAATCTAGGAGGTGCGACACTTGAGTATTTAACCTGAAGAAATAATCTGCGCATATCTGACCACAAAATTTAATTCAAACAAGCCAATTTTCAACAGCTAGTTGTGGTATTTTTTTGAAGTGTTCTATGTTTCCAGTGATTATCGTCATCTTCACGGATAAGGCAATTGAGGCGATTTGTAAATCAGGGTGTGCCAAGGGTGTCCCCTGTTTTTCCAGGAAGCTTCTGATATCCCCATATTTTTTTGCAGCCGCGAAGTCAAAAGGTAAAATGGTCGCACGCGGAAGAAGAACATTTTCAAAAATCGTAAGCAATTTTGAGCTGTTAGAAGCTTTCATTATTCCATAATAAACCTCTCCTATGGTAATCGTTGTGGTAAATTGATCTCGTCTTGGTACCTTCTTTAGACGATTCAGCAGCTTTTCAGAGGGGACCTTCTTCATAACATTTGTATAGATATCCGTATCAAAGATAAACACTATATCTCCACCTCTCTACCAGAGTCATCAGCCCTTCTTTGATACCCGGCCATGATTTTCTCAGCCGCTTCTTCTAGTTCGGGTGCCAAACCAACGGCTCCGAATAAACCGTCATCAGGAGATCCTGCTTTGATCTTTTCCAGAAATTCCAGATCCTTGACGGATATGAGGGCAACGAATGGCTTACCTCTTTTGGTAATGAGGATATTTTCATTCGTATATGCTGCACGACTTGCATATTCTGAAAAAGAGCTCTTAGCTTTTGCCAAGCTTACTTGCACCATAATTAGCCTCCAATATAGTCATTATAACCATTTTGTCCAAGTTAATACAATCACATTGAGACGTCAACCCAAAAATTTGATCCGGCTGATTCACGGCAAAGAGCCCAGAGGCTATCTTTCCTAAGTCATTCTTTTCAGTGAGAGACGCCGCTCGGCGGGATGACCATTCGATTTTGATGATTTTTTAAAGGTTGGCCAGCGAAAAGAAATAATTTCACGCCATTCGGAAATATGCAAACGCCTGTGTGATTATCCTTGTTTCAGTATTTTCTATCTTTTGCAGGGCCACTTTTTTGACTTCCAGTTTGCCGTTTCCCAAATACCGCATCAGGGTTGCCCTGCTCTTGTTGGCATATGGCTGGAAGCCTCCCGCCGTCACCAGGGCCGCCATTGTGATCCACTATGGGGGCTACGTGGCAGATGTTTCCGCATGGCGTGGTTTTGTTGACTCGGAAGGATTGAAACTGATTGAGGATGCTGCGCACGCCCCAGGTGTGGGAATATGCTGGTCGACTCCTACGACTTGCATTGACTTCGCTGGACCAGGACAACAAGAATATGGGAAACTTGTTGGTGCTGAGGGACCTGGAACATCACTCATTGGACCGCACAACCTGCAGCGCATCCTTCATCTCCAAAGCATCTTGTGGAGTGCTCTCCCCAGGAGTCTGATGGGTGACTTCTATCTGGGAGAATATCTCTGCAGAATTTCACTGCCGATTAAATACCCTTCTTGAACCACGCTGGGTTTAGGGCGATCGAGGAGGGGGAAAAAAGGAGCCCGGGATTGTAACGCCCCTGCTTGAGCTCAGGGCCGGCCGCAAGGCCGGCCTTTTTTTGTGCCGTCAAGAGCTCAATGATTCCAAATGAGTTCCGACAAGCTGTCTGAAAGTCTCAAGATTTAGTGCCGATCTGCCGATGGCAAATAAAGCGAATGGAGATTTTGATGTGTCGAGGTTAGAGGTTCTTGCGAGACCGCCTTCCTTTTTTGAAGTTGTCCGGATCCCTGTGCCTTCTGCTGGGATTTCTTCTCCTGGCAAGCGGAGAGACCTGTGCGCAAGAACGTGTTTACCGGTCGAGATTGACCACAATCCACTACGATGATCCGGATCAACTTGTAGGACTTGCCAGTCAGATCCGTCCCAGTGGATTCGCTCGTTTTCTCAACAGAATCTTCGTAGGGACAAGTAACATTTCCGGGGAAGCCAGCCTGGGCGAGTTTGTTGATGCGCTCTTCAAGCGGGTGCAATTCACCCTGGATATGCCCTTACCAAAATTGAAGGTGAATATTCGCCTCTACCGGAGCAGAGAGAAACTCCTTGCGGAGTATGCCCGGGTTCAAGGTCTCGGAGCCTCCGGGTCGGCCAGAGGGAGGGGAACGCACACAGACCATCCCCTGGCTTTCTACATGAAAGAGACCAACACCATCTATCTTCAGACAGAAGATCTCACCATTGGCATTCTCGCCCATGAAATGGGCCACGCCGTCATAGAGCACTACTTTGTGATCAGGCCGCCCTCAAAAATCTCAGAACTGCTCTGTCAATACGTCGATAGGCAAATATCTTCCAAGCCTCTGTGAAAATCACCCAGCGGGGAGCGGGGCGATAATTTTCATCCTTCTCCGGTGCCGGAGCCACGTTCCCGTCTGCCTTTGCACGTTTGAGATTCGAAGTGGGGGCAGGCAGCGCGATGGTTTTTGTGCGACCCCGTTTCAATGCATGGTTTTTGATCCCCTATTGGAATGCCGAGTTTTTTCTTCATAGCGCAAAGCTTTGACGAATAACGGAAGATCACTCTTGTCCAAAATCGATAAAAAGGAGCTTCTCAAATGGAACAATGAGGAGGTCATACAAGGCACATCCTGATGATAACCTCGTTTTGTCATTCCGGCTCGTCACCCCGGTGAAAACCGGGGCAGAATCCAGGGTAGAAAGTCCTGGAGCTGTCTTCTGGATGCCGGTTTTCACAGGCATGACTGGTTGGCTGTATTTCCATATAATGTATTGCGAAACAAGTTCCATATATTTTGGACAGCAATGACGTAAGATAATTCTTTACAACAATTGGTATTCTACTACATACAAAAGTTACCCCTGTGTTATACTTTTTTTTAACGGGCTGAAATATTGCATCAAACTTGGAGTAGTGTGTTCTTAGAAATGCTGTCATGTCCTTTGTACAGTCATCGCGTCAAACAGGAGAGTTTCATTTCCCGAGTTTCCTGCCAAAGGGAAAAACTCTTGACAATGCAGCGTTTAATCTGAGATATTGGGTAAACCGTTGCGTTCTTTGCCGCATCGAATGGATGAACATTTTAGCCCATTGTCTTGGATCGTTCAGGAACTGAGAAAGGGGAAAGCTGCCGGAAGGCAGTGACGCAGGGCGACGGATCTAAATCCCGAATCGTTTAGGGAAAAGCGAGCCGGGCTGTCGGCGTTTTCGTGAACCTCTTTGATGAAGGCAGCCTGAATGAAACGATCGGGACCTCCAAACCTTTTCGAACCCGAAAGCGGGCTCGGGAGGATCGTGCTTTCACCCGATCCGGGGGTGGGTTCGAGAGAGTCGCCCCTTACTGATCTGGAGCAGCTTCCTTTGATCCTGCAAAGACCTCCTCCAGGGGCGGCCCTTCTTCTGGGCAATGAAATTCTTCGAGACACGACCCTTCGAAAATCCCCACAAGATGACCCATCTGAGAAATCGACCGGATTCTTTTTCGCGTTGAGGGAAGGGAATTCTTTCGCTCATTTCGCTGTAGATGCCATCGGCGAAGAGACAGCCCCTGTGATTCGCACCGTTGAAAGGGTGTTTGGTGCCTCGATCCACGGGCTGGACGAGTGGCCCGGAGTGGAGCTTTTGTGGGAGGACGATGGTGCCTGTGGAACTCCCCTCGGTTTGTGGGATCGGTTCGAATTGGGGATTGGACCGGTTCTCGTGGCAGAGAGGTTTTGGGCAGAGGCAGGCGTGACTGGCACGGAACAGGAGGATTCGAGGCTATTTTGGGATCAACCAGGAACCGAAGCGGAGGGCTTTGAGCCGTGCATTGGATGGCCAATAATCGTGTGGGACGCGTTGGCTTGCTCATGGGGGTAGGGCTGGCGATTCTGTGGCTGGGGGCTGCCGGTCCGCTGCATGCGGGTTGGAGCATTACGCAGACCATTAAACTCAACAAAGGTTGGAACGCCGTTTTTCTAGAGCTGGAACCGGAGGTGGGGAACCCGGATGAGCTCTTCAAAGATATGCCTGTGGTAGACCAGGTTCTGACCTATTATCCGATTCACTCGCCGGTGGAATTCATCCAGGATCCCGATGAAGTGGCCTGGAAAAAGGCAGGGTGGCATCGCTGGGTTCCACCCGGGACACCGGAAGGCTTTCTCAAGAACCTTTACAGCCTCCAGGCCAATCAGGCTTACCTCATCCATTGCACGGAAGATCATACGTGGGAAGTGAGCGGGACGGCCATGTTTGAGCGCCAGGAATGGCAGCCCGATTCCTTCAATTTCATTGGTTTTCACGTGGATCCGGATAGAACCCCCACCTTCAAGCAGTACTACGACGGTTCCAAAGCCCATGCGGACGCCCACATCTACTGCCTGAAAGACAACCATTGGACGAGGGAGGCAAGCCTGGAAACCGAAATCAAACCTGCTGAAGCCTACTGGGTCTATTGCCGGGGTGGGTCCGATTTCATGGGCCCGGTAGACATTCGACTCCCCGGCAGCGGTACCGAGCTCAGGTTCCTGGTCACCAACCCCGTCCTGGAAATTTCCATTGTTAACGCTTCGCCCGGCATTCGGTCTTTCTGGCTGCTACCCATTCCCAATGCCTCGGAGGCGGATCCATCTGTACCCCTATCGTTAGAAGTGCCCAGGATAGAGGGTCGGCCCACATATGAGCCGCTGGGCGCAGCCGGCATAGAGTTCACCACGGGCCCCGGAGAGGAGAAAAAGGTTCGGCTGGCCGTACGGCGGGAAGAAATCACGACCGACGAGGCAAGGAGTCTACTGAGGATTTCAGACGATCTGGGCAACCGCTTCTTCATTCCGGTCTGGGCGGAACGCCTTAAAGTGGCCGAGTGATTGTTTTGCGAATTACTCGTAATAGGTAACGGATACACCATTCTAGTGTTATGTCCCAAAAATTCATTTACAAAATCCAGATGAGCACCCCCACCCCGTATCAAGTACGGGGCAGGCTCTGGCCTCGTCCATGAAGGGGGAGGAAAATCTTGATATCCCGAGTACTTCCCCTCCCCTGGTGGGAGGGGCAAGGGGAGGGGGAACCCGAAAAATTTGTCAACGTATTTCTGGGACAGAACACTAGGCCAAATGGTGAAATCGTTGAATGGTCAAATGGAGATCGCCGCTGGTCGTGAGGGAGCAAGGCGTGAGGGCGCGAGGGGAGAACCCCTTTGGATCAGAGGGCGAAATAGAGAAAACAACCTCACCCGCAACGCACAACCCATAACGCGGAACCCGTAACCTGTAACCCGCAACTGGCAACCCTTAACTCGTAACCCGCAACTCGTAACCCGTAACGAACAACCCGCAACCTTCTTAACCCTATCGAGGTCCACGTCATGACAATACCGAATCCATTTCCCCGGTCAAAGTTCCTGGCTCAGGTGAAGGCTCCCGTATGGCTGGCGCTCGTGGGGACGATGTTGTACTACCTTCTGACGACGCCTGTTGCCAATGCGCAGTACGCCCTCAGCTTCGACGGGGAGGATGATTACGTGGAGGCAGGAAGCGGCATTGACCTGGCCGACAAAAGTTTCATGATCGAGTTCTGGGCCAATCGTGCTTCGATCGGCCGCTTTCACACGGCCGTGGGACAGGGTTCCGGTGAGGCCAACAAGGGTTTGCAAATCGGATTCCGGACGAACAACCGTTTCACCTTTTCCTTCTGGGGGAATGACCTTGACACTCCCCAGACCTGGACCGGATCCGGATGGCACCACTGGGCCTGTGTTTACGATCATACCACCGGCAACCGCCGCATATACCGCGACGGTGAACTCATGGCCGAAGATACGGCCCCCGCTCACTACCAGGGCACGGGTCCGCTTTTTATCGGCAAGTTTTCCACCGGAGGCTATTTTCACGGCCGGATCGACGAGCTTCGGATCTGGCTGACGGCCAGGAGCCAGGAGGAGATCAAGGCTGCTCTTCAGGTCCCCCTCACAGATGAGAGCAGCGCCGGTGCCTACTGGATGCGCGGGAACGAAACAGGCCTTGCCGCCTACTGGCGATTCGATGAAGGCTCAGGGCTCACCGCCACCGTTTCCGGTCCCGATGACCGAACCGCCGCGCTTACAAACATGGACCCGGCCCAAGCCTGGGTCGCCGGCATCGTGCACGACTTGCCCCTTCCCGGTCAACTGGCCCTGCGCTTTTTCGGGGAGGAAGGAAAATACGTGGAGGTCATGGATGAAGCGCCCTTTGATATCACGGATGGTCTTA